>JAEEGK010013326.1_pt1 | contig 18537 bp, 12 predicted proteins | sample 8958771 | NCBI WGS metagenome assembly JAEEGK01 (sample SAMN16246547, study PRJNA631951) | gut metagenome | biome: gut microbiome; feature: rumen; material: SC-attached | host: Bos | place: Iran: Karaj | collected 2018-10
CCCAATCCCCAATCCCCAATCCCCAATCCCCAATCCCCAATATATAGAATTAATTTAATTTATCTCAATTTTTTTCCTTTCTAATTTTTTAATAAAAAAAACTCAAATATTTTTTTAAATAAATTAATAAATAATTATATATTAATATAATAATTTGAATATAAAAAACCTGATAAATATAATAAATATACAAATTATTTGAATGTTACATTATTTAAAATTTCATCTTTATATTTAATAATTTCATCTCTTATATCCAATGAATAATTATTTTCCATCATTTCAATTCCAATATTAATTAAAATTCTCCGAAGATACAAAAGACATTTATCACTTCCATCATCACCCCAAAAAGAAGAAATTAAAATTCCATTTTTTTTATGTAAAATAAAATTTTGAGCTATATTATCAACAATAATAATTTTTGAAATATCTCTTCCTAAAGAAGAAATATCTTTAGTATATTGATTATCAATAACAGTACAATTTTCTCTATATAATCTATAACTAAAATATTTTTCTTTATTTTCTTCAATAATATCTAAAATTGGATCAGCATAATCTTGAGTCCCTGCTGTAAATATTATAATTTCATAATAATTTTTTATTGAATTTAAAAATTGAAATAAATAAGGTCTTATTCTTGCAATTCCTTCTTTTTCATCTGTAAAAGTAAATGATATTATTGTTTCATCTAAATCTAAAACTAAAGTTAATGGTTTCATTGGTGATGATTTTATTATATTTATTTTTGGTTTTTTGTTTTTTTCTTCTGAATATAATATTGAAGAATTTTTAATTTTTATTTTTAGAATTTTTGATAAGGAAATTTGGTATATGTTATTATGAGTATATTTTGAATAATTGTTAAATATTTCTATTATATTTGGATTTATTATTTTTGGATTGTTTTTATATGATAATATTATTAATGTTATATAATCATATATTTTATCTATATTTCTATCAATTTGATTTATATATATTTTATTTTCTTTTATAATTTCATTTGATATTGAATTTGGTTTTATTATCCAATTATTATTAGAAAGTTCAATTTGAATATTTAATATAAATTTTTCCCAAATTAACATATAAGTTTTATATATATAAGAAGATAAAGATTTAATATTATTTATACTTAAATTGAAATAATCATGTTGTAATGTAAGTACATAAATTAATAAAATTGAAATTAATGTTAATGTATTTGAATCTTCTATTATTCTTTTTATTTTTTTATCAATGAAAAATTGACTTAAATTACCATGTAAACTACAATTAAAATAATAATTCCATAATTCAAAACACATTTTATTAATTAATCTTATTTTTTCTTCATTAATATATCTTTGTAATAATTTAAATTTACTTTCAAAAATTAATAAATCTTCTGTATTAATTAAATCATTATTTTTTATTTCATTTAATTGTAAATTAATTGAATGATTAGTAAAAAAATCATTGCCTGAATGATTTGGATTATAAAATCTTGCTTTAACTGGGTTTGATTCACTTTTTATTATTGTTCTAATTATATTTTTTGGTTTTTTAATAATTTTTTTTTTTTTATCATCACTAAATGAATCAAATAAATTTTTTTTATTTTCAATATTTATATTTTTTTCTTTTTTTAATGAATTATCATCGTCCTTTAAAGGAGTATTTGATGCTGATGTTTTATTACTAAACATTTCATCATTTTCATTTATATTATTTTTTATTAAAGATTTTTCTTCTTTAATTATTAGAGGAATAAATTTCTTTGTTTCAAATATATTTGTTGTACTAGATGGTTTAAATAATGAATTTGTAGTATTCTTTTTAATTATAATATTATTATCATTTATTTTTCTTCTTAATGAAAATTTATTTATAATTTTTTGATTTGATTTGTTATTATTTATTATATTTTCTTTTTCTATTAAATTATTTTTTTCTTTTTTATTATAATTATTAGGAATTTGGTTAAATATTTTATTTCGAAATCTTTTATTCTCCATATTTTATTATTAATCCATTTAATTTTTTAATTTTAATTAAAATATAATATTTATAATATAAAAAATGATTAAATTAGTATAACATTTTATAATTAAAAATGAAATTATAATTTAATTTGTTATTTTAAGTTAATTTGTAAATAAAAATTTAATTATTTTTCTTTAATAATTATATTTATTAATAAAATATTGAAAAAAATTTAACAAAATCAGTTTCAAGAATATTATTATTTTTTTATCCAAAAAAAACAATTAACACAATTGATATGACGTAATAAAAAACCAACTAAAAAGATAATTTTTTTATAAGTGTTTTTTATTTGTAAATTATTATTTAAAACTTAAATAACCAAAAAATGAAGAATTTTAGAAGAACAAAATCAACAAAAAGTCAACAAACAATAATAGATGACTTAAAGGGATATATGGAAAATAGTAAAAATTCCATAATGAATTCAGAAGCATTAAATTCACTAATTTATGGAACAAAATGTTACTTAGTAAAAAGAGGAGTATTAAAAGAAGGAATGTTATACTTAAGTGATTCAAAAAGAAATAATTTATCATTTGCTTTACAAAAAAATGATAAAATTATAGATATAAAAATAGATAGAATTGTTAGAATAACTTTTGATGAATTATCTAATAATTTAATTAAATATGAAGGAGACAAAAATGGTAAAGTAATTCAATTATTAGTAGATAAAACTGTTTTTGATTTTTTATTTATATCAAATAATGATTTATTTAAAATAACAAAAGGACTTTATATTTTTTTAACAGAAACAATTGGAGTAGAAGATAATATTGAAGCATATATTAATGAATTATGGAAAAAATATGATAAAGATTTTAATAATTATATAGATAAAGATGAATTTGAAAAACTTAAAGAAGATTTAGGATTAGAAGATAATAATGATTTAATGTATGAAATTGATGAAAATCGTGATGGAAAAATTCAATATTCAGAATTATTAAATTATTATAGAAGTTTAACTAGTGGAGATGAATTTAAAAATATTTTTAAAAAATATTCTAAAAAAGTAGATGATGAAGAAGTTATGAGTTTTTATAATTTACTTGAATTTTTTGAAGAAGAACAAAAAGAAAATCTTAATTTATTCGATATTGCAAATATCATAATAAAATTTAAAAGAAATATAACAAAAAATGAAAGAGAAGAATTATATAAATATCTAGATACACTTTATGCTAAAAATAATTTAGAGATATATGAAGAAGATTTATTTAAAATAGAAAAAAAATTTAATTCAAATTTAATTAGTTTTAGAATAAAATTTCATTTTGTAATGAGTTTAAAAGAATTTGGAATAATGTTAAATTCAGAATTAAATACAGTATATGATAAATTAGATGAAGAATTAGATTTAGATAATCCATTAACAGATTATTTTATAAATAGTACACATAATACATATTTAACAGGACATCAAATTCATGGTAAAGCTAAATCATCAATGTATAGTAAAGCTGTTTTAAATGGTTATAGATTAGTAGAATTAGATTGCTATAATGGAGATAATGATACTATTAGAGTTACTCATGGTTATACTTTAGTTGGTGAAGTTAATGCAAAAGATATTTTAATTGAATTAAGAAATAATTCTTTTAAAAATTCTGAATTACCTGTTATTTTGTGTATTGAAAATCATTTAGATAAAAAACATCAAAAAGTTCTTGTTGATTTATTTAATGATATTTTAAAAGATTTATATATTTTTCCACAAAATCCTATTCCTAAATATTTACCTAATTTAAAAGATTTAAAAAAGAAATTTTTAATTAAATGTGGTGGTCCAAGAATTTCTGAAGATAAAATAATTGAACCAATTAAAAGAAAGAAAAAAGCAAGAAAAGAATCAATTACTTCTAATTATTATAGAAATCAAAATATTTTGAGAAAAAGTACTGTTTTTTATAAAACTATTGTACCAGATATTAAAAAGAAAAATAATGAGTATTTACTTTTAAATAGAAAGAAATCTTTAGCATCAAAAATAGTTTATAATGGAGATGATAAAAATATAGATTTAGATGAAGAAAATGAAAATGAAGATATAATAGAAACTTTAGATAAAATAAGAGGATTAAATGGAACAAAATTTAAATTTAATGAAATAGAAAAAATGAATTATCAACCTTGGGAAATGGTAACTTTAAAATGTAATAAATGTTTATCATATAGTTCAACTTTTGAAAAAAGAGTTAAAATGATTAATTTTTCAAAAAATACTTTAATTAAAGTTTATCCTCAAAATTTTGATTCTACAAATTATAATATTATTCAATGGTGGTTATTAGGAGCAAATATTGCTGCTTTAAATATTCAAGCAAATTTAGATGATTTTACTTTATATGATAAAGTTTTTTTTTTACAAAATCAAAATTTAGGTTTTGTAAAAAAACCAGATAAATTATTATTTGATTCAAATGAATATGAATCTTATAAAAAACCATATTTTAAAGTAACTTTAAATATAATTTCAATTTTTGCTCTTTCAAAATTATTAGAAGAAACTGGTATAAAAATTAGAAAAGGAAATTCTTTTTATTTAGAAGTTTATATATTAGGTTGTAAAGAAGAAGAAGAAAAAAATGAAAAATATAAATTTTATTTAACTGATGGTTTTATTTTTACAAAAATTAAAAATAATGAAGAAATGAATTTTGATGTTTATGAAAAAGATTTATCTGGTTTAATGTTAAAAATTGTATATGATGATAATATTGTTGCAAGATCATGTATTCCTTTTTGTATGATGAAAGAAGGTTATAGAAGAATTCCTATATTTGATCATTTATGTGATGAATTTCCTGCTTCTTGTATTATTGGTTTGTTTAGAAAAAATGATTATAAATATGGTGATGATAATGAAAATAGTGAAAGTGATAATTAAAAAAAAAGAAAAATGAATTCTTTTTTATTTTATTTCTTATTATTAATTTTTTTTTTTATATATATTTTTTTTAAATTTTTCATTCTTTTTTTTTATTTTTTTTTATTTTTTTTTTGAGATTAATTTTTTTTATTTTTTTATAATTTTTTTCCTTAAAAATTAAATGACTGAAATAGACGATAATGAAATCTTTTTAAAATATGAAACAAAAGAAGAGCCAATAGGAAAAGGAACATTTAGTACAGTAAAACTAGGAATAAATAAAGAAACAAAGGAAAAAGTAGCAATAAAAATATTAGAAAAGAAGAAAATATTATTAAAAGAAGATTTAGAGAGAGTAAAAAGAGAAATAAACATATTAAAAAATTTCAATAATCTAAACGTAATAAAAGTATATGAAATATACGAAAGTAAAACTCGTCATTATTTAATAATGGAATATTGTGAAAAGGGAGAATTATTTAATCACATAGTAGAAAATCAAAAATTAGAAAATGAAGAAGCGAGTTATTTTTATTATCAATTAATAAATGGTTTAGAATATATTCATTCAAAAGGAGTAGTTCATAGAGATTTAAAACCAGAAAATTTATTAATTGGAAAAGGTAAAATTTTAAAAATAATAGATTTTGGTTTATCTAATTATTTCAATGGAAAAAATTTATTAGTTACTCCTTGTGGAAGTCCTTGTTATGCTTCTCCAGAAATGGTTTCTGGAAAAAAATATAATGGTTTTTGTATTGATATTTGGAGTACTGGTATTATTTTATATGCTATGGTTTGTGGTTATTTACCTTTTGAAGATCCTGATAATGATGTTTTATTTAAAAAAATTTTAAAAGCTAATTTAGAATTTCCTGATGATTTAAATGATAATGTTATTGATTTAATTAATAAAATTTTAGTCACTAATCCTGATAAAAGAATTAAAATTAATGAAATTAAACAACATCCTTTTTATTTACAAGGTAAAGATATTTTTCAAAAAATGCATCCTGATTTATTTATTAGTAATAATAATAATAATGATGTTAATAATGTTAATATTAAAATTATTAGTAATTTTGATGGGAGTGTTAATGTAAATAATGATAAAAGTAATCCTGCTGATATTGGAGTTAAGGATTATGGAAAAAATATTAATAGAAATAATATTAATAATAAAAATAAAGATATTAATAATAAAAATAATATTCATATTAATGGAAATAATTTTAAAAGAGAAAAAAATGTTATGTATAAACATAAAAGTGTTGATAATAAAAAAATTCATTATAATAAACCAATGGTATTAAAAACTGAAAATGTTGTTATAAATCATAGTAAAAATAATAAATATAAAAATAATAATACTAATCCAAATAAATCTATTAAAAAAAATAATAATCTAAAAGAATTAAAATATATATCATCAATACCAACTGAAAAAGAAAATAAAATAAATAAACAATCACATACAATTGAAGCAAGAAAATTTTCAAAAACAAAAAGAAATAATACTCATATAAATAATAATAATAATAATAATAATAAATTAAATTTAAAAACAAAAAGACCTTATTCAAAAGATTCAAAAATTCCATCTGGAAAAAGAATAAATACTGAACATGATTTATTTGAAAAAGAATATTTAAATAAAATTCATCCTCCAACTTCAAGAATGAAAAATATTAGATCTTTTACTTCAAAAAATAAAAAAAAAAACAATACTTTTAGAAGTAATTATGAATTATTTAATACTGATTTACAAAAAAATCCTGAGAAAAAAAAAATAACACAAAGTAATATTACTAATACAAATTCTAATATTAATTCTTCAAATTATTCTAATAATTTAAAAACTGAAAATGGAATTGAAAAGAAAATTTTTAATAATAGAAATAAGAAAAATATCTTTAATATTCAAAATAATAATAAAAAACAAAATTCTTTAAATGATTTAAGTAATAAAAATAGTATTAAATTAAATAATCTTTTCAATAATGATAAATTATCATCAATAATTAATAAAAAAATAAAAGATTTATATAAAACAGAAAGACCAAAAATAAATAATAATTCTTCTTCTAATTCAAATTCAAAGTCAAAAAATAATTTTTTATTTTCAAACGAATTTTATAACAATATTGATTTAACTAATAAAAAAATTACAAGAAAAACAAATTCTTTAAGATCATTTAATAGTTCTCATAAAAAAGTATTCGATAAAAATAATAATAATAATAGTAATAAAAAATCAACAATTTCAAATTATAAAAATAGTAAAAAGAATTTAGCTTTAAATTATAATTTAAAATCTATTAATTATAAAGAAAAAAGTAAACCTGTTTTTCAAAATAATGATTTATTTTTTAAAAATCAAAAAAGATTAAATTTATCAAATAAAGAAATATTACAAAGTTTTGGGAATTTTCCTGCAAAAAAGACAAATATTGTAACATTAAATTCAAAAAAAAAAATTGTTTATCCTGTAAATAATAAAAATAAATTAAATAATAATAAAATAAAGCTTTTTTAAAAAAAACTCTCAACTATTAAAAAAATAATATTTAAATAGAAAAACAACTCATTTTTAACATATAAAATTTTTTAAAATATAAAAAAATAATAATTTTCACATTTAAAAAAATTATTTAAAAAACAATAAAAAATAATTTTATATCATAGGAAAAAAAAAATGGAAAATCAAAATAAAAATATAAATCAATCAACAGGAAATTTTTTTGGTGACCCCATATCTAATAATCAATCATATTCTCCTCAAATAAATAATCCATTAACAAATCAAAATCAATATTACCAAATGAATGAGAAAGAAAATCAAAATCAAAACCAAAATTATTTTAATCAAAACCAAAATTATTTTAATCAAAATCAAAACCAAAATTATTATAATCAAAATCAAAATTATTTTAATCAAAATCAAAACCAAAATTATTATAATCAAAATCAAAACCAAAATTATTATAATACAAACCAATATGTAAATTATAATAATCAAAATATTAGTCAACAAAATACTCAAATGTATCCACAACAATCACAAACATTTATGCAAAAATTAAACTCAACAGCATCAGAAGTTTTTGATTATTTAAAAAGTAAAACTCCATCAATTCCAAATATTACATTACCAAAAAATCCATTATCAAAAATTGATTTAACACCAACTTTAACAGAAATAAATTCAAAAAATTTTGAAAATGAAATGGAAAATAATATAACAGAAGTTAATTGTATAAAAATTGAAAAGTCTAAATTAAATGATGTAAATTTAATATGTGTAATTGAAAATCCAAAAATTATAAATGATTCATATTTTAAACCTTCATATGTTTTATATGATATTATAACAAAAGAATTTAATTGGGCTGTCACGAGAAGATATTCAGATTTTATATGGTTAAAAGAGACTTTACAAGCAATTTTTCCTACTGAAATTTTACCAATGTTACCTCATAAACAAATCACAAATAGATTTGATAAAAATTTTATTGATAAAAGAATGAAAGGTTTACAAAAATTTTTAAATGAAATTTTAAAAAATGAAAATTTAAAAAGTTGTGAAAGTTTAACTGTTTTTTTATCTTGTTCAGATAGAAATTTTTTTGAACAAGAAATGAGAGTTTTAAATACTAAAATTTTATCTCCTCCTACAATTAATCATATAAGAACAATGGATGGTAAAATTAAATTAATGAATTTTGAAAATATTCAAAATTCATTTAATTATTTTTCTAATATTAATAACTTCTTCAAATGTCAAAATGATATAATTAATGATATTTTAAATAATTTAAATCAATTTAATTATAATATTGCTTTAGCTTGTAATAATTTAGAAGAAGTTGAAAAAGGTTTTAATAAAGTTAATTCATTAACTGAAAAAGTTAAATTATCTGATACGATAAATAATGTTTATATTCAATATGATACATTTTTTAAAAATTGGAAAAGAATATTAATGAATGAAAGTTTAATTTTTCAAGATAAAGTTATATCATTTTTTGAAAATATTGTTGGAAAAACTGATAATTTTTCTGATTTATTAGTTAAACAAGAAAGTTTGAAAGATGATTTTATTTCTAGAAATGGAAAATTAAATATTAAAAAAGAAGCAATTTGGCAAAAAATGGATATTAAAAATTTTGAATTAAATCCTTTTGAAAATATAGATCCTAATCAATTATATAGAGATAAAAAATATGCTTTTGAAAAAATGTTTTATAAAGAAACTGAAGAAATGAATAGAATAAGAGGATTTATTCAATATTATTATTATCAAAATTATATTAATTTTCAAAATTTAATAAATGAATTTGAAAAAAGTTATAATAATAATTTAAAAGAATTTACTAGTTCTATAGAACCTTCTATAACAAATGGAGTTGAAGTTTGGTCGTTTTTATCAAGTAATATTCCACAAGAATAAATTATTTATTTATTAGAATTTTATAATATTTTTAAAAGATAAAATAAATTAAATTTTATAATTAATTTATTTTTTTAATTAATTAATTTTTAATATTTTAATTCTAATATACATAATTTCATAACAAAAAGAAGAAAAACTAAACTATGATTAAAAATAATATATTTCCCCATATCAATATAATTTATAATTCTTTTTTTATAAAATAATTTTTAATTCTATATTTATAAAATAAACATTTTTAATAAAACTCAAACAATAATGAAATGATCTCAATAAATTGAGAATTAATTGATATTATTATTTTTTCCAAATAAAATTATTGACCATTTACAATTAAAATTATCAATATTTATATTATAATCATTATTTAATAAATCATTATTATTATAATTAAAAATAGATTTATCCAAGAAATCCAGAACGAATTCTGGAATGAATACAGATTCATTTTTATTTATATCATTTTTTACAAAATTAAATCTTGATTGATTTTTTCTTTTTAATTTATAAATTAAAGAATAATTCCAATTATTTGATGTATTATTTGTATTAATTGAATCATCTTCTGATGAATTTTTATAAGATTTAAATTCATTTTTTTTATAATTTTTTTCCTTTGAAGAAATGTTTTTTATAAAATCTTTATTTTTTAACTTTTTCATTGTTATTTTTGGAAATTTTTGATTTTGTAAATAATAATTTTCACCAAATAATTCCGATTTAATAGAAAGTATAATTTTTAAAGGAATATTTAAAACATTAGAAGCAAATTTAACATTATTAATAAAACCAAAATGATTTATTTCAGAATATAAATATTCATTAATATTATAATCATGAATAAAAAGACAAGTTGAATTATAACATACTTCATTATTTATAAAATTATAACAATATTTTGTTATAAAATAACTTACTTTTAATCTTTGATTATTTTTAATTAATAAATTATCCAGAAATAAAACTGCTAATGCAGATTGATTATTTGTATCAAATTGTACAATAATACTTTTATTATTTTTGTTATTTTTATCGAAAAGAATTTGAATTATATGTCCATATTGACCTAGATATTTTTTTTGATAAAGCTGTTCTTTTGAATATAATTCTTCTGGAAGATTTGAAATTAGAATTATATTTTTTGATATGAAATATCGATTCAATAATTCATCTTTTTCTTGAGGTGATGTATTCTTTAATTTCTGGATTTTTTCGAAATTCATTATTTTTATTCCTAATTTTATTAAAATAAAAATTTTTATTATTTTTCTATGGTAAATATAAGTTATTGTTTTTTTTTTGTTATTTCAGTATAACCTTATCAAAAATTTTTCTTTTTAAAATAATTAATTTTTTGTCCGCTGTTTCTGAGTATGCTATGTGAATAAAAAAATAAAATATATTTAAAATAATAAAATTTTTGAGATAATATTTAGTTTTTTATAAATCTTATAGATTAAGCATATAAATTAGATTTATTATAAGATTTAATTTTTTTTTTCTTTTTGATTGAATTAATTAAGTATTTCATTAAAATTATAAATTTTTTATTCAGATGATTAATAATGATTTATTTTTTAATTATTAAATTGATATTTCTTTTTTAATATATTTATGAATAAAATATTATAATTAATTTAGAAAAATTTAATGATGGATTTTTAAATTTACATTGTAAAAAGTATTCTTTTGAAATAATAAAAAATTACTTTTGATATAGTGTTAATTATTAAATAAAATATAATAAGTAATAAAAAATTAGAAAATAAAAAATTGTTTGATAATAATTGAAATAGAAAATCAATAATAAGGAAAATGAAAAAGTTAAAAAAGTCATTTTCTTTATTATTTAAATAAAAAAATTATTTTGATTCAAAAATATATTCACCTTTTATAAAATATAAATCAATTAATAAAATATGTTAATAAGTTAAATTTTATTATTAATAAGAAAAAATAAAAATTGAAAAATGAATGAAAATCAATTTTATAATTTATTAATATTAATTAAAATTTAAAAAGAATGTTATAAAATTATATTATATATTATTAAAAAATATTAAAACTAAAAAAAGTATAAAAAAAATAAATATTAAAAAAAAAAATAAATATAATCATTTAAAATTGAAAAAATAAAAATGTCAAACCCAAACGAAATCTCAGATGACATAACATCATCATTATCAAATAGAAATGATTCAAAAACTCCAAAAAAATTATTAAAAACAAAACAATTTGACTATACATTTAAAATAGTAATAATAGGTGATTCAGGAGTAGGAAAATCATGTATATTACTTCGTTTTACTGATGATAAATTCAACGAAAATTTCATAACAACAATTGGAGTAGATTTTCGTTTTAAAAGTATAATAATAGATAATAAATGTATAAAACTTCAAATGGTAAAATAAAATAAATTTTTTTAATAAAAAAAAATGAAAAAAACAAAACAAAATTTTTTTTGTAATTTTTTTTCATTTTTTTAAATATTTTTATAGTGGGATACAGCAGGACAAGAAAGATTTAAAACAATAACAAGTGCATATTATCGTGGCGCTGACGGAGTAATAATAGTTTATGATATAACTGATAAAAATTCTTTTTCTCATATTAAAGATTGGATTGATGAAGTTGGAAAATATACTGATAATGATCCTATTAAAATTATTATTGGAAATAAATGTGATTTAAATAAAGAAAGACAAGTTAATGAAACTGATATTAAAATTATGAGTGAACAAACTGGATTAAATATTATTGAAACTAGTGCTAAAAATTCTATTAAGATTAATGAAGTTATGGAAACTTTAACTAAAATGCTTATTGATAATAAGATTAATAAAAATTTAGGAAAAGGAAATATTGATAAAGGTGTTAAGATTAATAATCATGAAAATAAAGAAAATAAAGGATGTTGTTAATTGTTTTTTATTTTAAATTTTTTTTTTGTTTTTTTTTTTAATTTTTGACTTTTAAATACCTTTTTTTTAAAAGTTTTTTATTATTTTTTTAATTTTTAATTTTTAAATTATGATTTATATATTAATATAAATTTAAATAAAATAAAATTAAAAAATAACATTAAAATAATTATTCAATTAAGTCTAATCTTGAAATTGGAAGTCCTAATTCTTCTTCAAAAATAAAATTTAATCCATTATATACAATTTTTTCAAAATTTTTCATTCCACTTAACTTAGAAACAGAATGTAACTAAAAAAATTAAAAGAAAAAATAATTAAAAAAATATAATTTACAATAGAAGCTCTTTCAAGAATCAATTCAAAAACTAATTCATTATTATAATCTTTAGGTTTCTTATTTTGATGGTCTTTTAAATTAGGAATACCAAAATTAATTAAAAGTAATTGTAAACTTTCTAAACAATTAAATTTTGAAGCTAAATGAATCGGAGTTTGACCAGCAATTGTCTTTGCATTAACATCAGAACCATATTTTATTAATAAAGGAATAATTTGATAAAGATTTTTTTTTGATACAATATGTAAAATTGTTTGTTTAAATAAATCTTCATATAAACATAATGAAGGATTTTGTTTTATTTTATTTTTTACATATGTGAAATTTTTATTATATATTAATTCATATATTATTTTTTCATATTGTTCTTTAGTACATTTTTCAAATTGTAAATTTGATATTTTATCTAATTTTCTTCTTTTATATTCTAACATACATTTAATTATTTTTTCTCTAAATTTTAATAGTATTTTTTTTCTTTTTTCTTCATCAATTTCTTTTGATTGTTTTTCATTTGTTTCTTCTTCATTAATAGGAATATTAATTTTATATTCATATAATTTTGGAAAATCATTTTTTGTAATTTGAAAAATTGAAGAAAATTTATCACGACTTACTAAACAAGTAGGAAAATATTTTTCTACTGCAACATCTTCATATGCTTTTGAGCCATTTTTACTACATATAATTCTATTATATTGTACTAATGATTTAAAACTATATTGAAAATATTTTTTTGGCTCAAATAATTCTTTTCTTTTTATTAATTTATATCTGGGATGTTTCATTTTATTTATTATTGGTAAAATTTTTGGCATATTTATTTTATTTTTATTTGTATTTATTAAATTTTTCATACTGTTAGCTTTTATTAGTTTTTTTTCTTGGATTTCTTTTTCTTTTTTTTCTTTTTCTTTTATATTTGATTTATTTCGAAGTGATGTTTTAAATATTGATTCTGCTGATGAATTTCCTATTAAATTATTATTGTTGCTTGAATTTTTTTTATAATTTTTGTTTTGTTTTGGAATTATTTTTGGTTTTGATGATGAGATTGAATATTTTTTACTTTTTCTTTCTAATGCTTCTTTTAATTTGTTTTTTATTATTTGAGATTTTGCATACATTGTATTAGTTAAATCATAGTTTCTCATTATTTATTTTTTATAAATTTAATTTTCTTTCATTTTTTTATTTTATATGAAATTAATTTATTTTATTTTTTTATTTTTATTTTATAAAATATATTGTTATTTATGTTTAAATAAAATTTAAATTTTAAATAATTTTTTTTTTAAAATCATCAATTAATGTCAATTTCAGAAAGATGTTCAGAAGTAATTTTTTTTTATTATTTAGATATATGATAATCCATTATTATTAAATAAATCATTATCAACTATTAATATTTTAAAACCTAGTAATGAATTCTCAAATTATATGTTAAATACTGCAAGAATAAGAAATTCTGAAATAACTAATTTAATTTTCTCTCCATTAAGAACATTAAAAAAAAATAGTAGTTCAAGAAATGTTATAAATAAACATTCAAATAGTATTGATTTAGTAATTCCAAAAAAAATTTTTAATCTTAAACCAAATGATAAAAAAATTAATCTTAAATTACAAAGATTAAGAAATTTTATTCCAATTACAAAATTATATAATAATAAACCAATTTTAAATTGTTCAAATAATACATGCAATTTAAATATTAATGATTATTTAATTAATTCTCCAACAAGAAAAAATGTTATAAAATCTGGTTTATTAGAAAAAATTATTAATAGTAAAATGAGTTCATATAAAAAAAAAAATAATTCCTTTAAACAAATACTTAAAAAACAAAAATATAATGATAAAAAAGAAACTGAATATTTCATTCAGAAATTAAGTATTCATAAGAAAGAGTTATAATAATATATTTTTTTGATATATAATTTTTAAAATATTTAATTTTAAGATTAAATTAAATATAAACTTTAAAAATATTTATATATATATATTCTTTATTAATATATTAAAAATTGTTGTCTTTATTTCCAATAATAACAAAACCTTAAATTGAACAATTTTAAAATAATTGGAATGAAGAATTTTTATAAATATTTATATTAATGATATAAACTTTTTATCTTACTTTGTCAAATCTTTAATTGTAAATTAAATTTTTTGGATGAATTTTGGTTTTAAATTATAAAACAAATTTTAATTTTTTATAATTTATTTATATGTAAAGTTTCAGACAAAAATAATTTCCTTTCATTTTTTTTATTTAAACATTCAATATCTCTTTTAGTTAAAGGACTCAAAAAATCATTTTTTTTTTCAAAATTTTTTTTTTTCATTTCATAATCTACAGCTTTAATTTTTGCAATAACTATTGAAGGAAGAACAAAATCTTCAACACATCTTATAAAATTTGCTTTAGATTTAATATCTTCTAAATGATCTTCTAAAAATTTAGAATTTGTTAATTTTTTTGATGGTTTACCTTTTAAAATCAAATTTAAATTTTCTTTTTTTGCAATTTCAATGTATTGTTTATCATTTTCAGCATATCTTAAATTAAGTAAATTATTTAATGGCTTTTTTTTTATTTTTAATAAATTTTTTAATTTAAAAACTTTTTGAAAATATAAATCATCATCTTTTTTTTTATTATAACTTTCTATTTTTAAATTTTTTATTGTATTTTTTCTATTTGAAATCTCTGTTTGAAGAAAATGTTCATTTGAAAATTCGTTTTCAGATTTATTTTCATTTCTAAACATTGAATTCATTGAATTTATTTGAAAATCTAAATTTGTATCATTATAAAACCATGGATCTTTATAATAATTAATTATATTATTTAATATTGAAGTTTTTGATATTGATTTAGATTTTTTATGATATAATGATTCTGTAGGAAGTTTAATTGATAGTATTGAAGGAGGTATTTTTTTCATAATTTATTTAATATTAAAAATTACTTTTAAAAAATGTATAAGTGAAAAATATATTAATTAATTTACTAAATATTTCTTAATCAAATAAAATATAAATCTATATAAAAGGAATTTTTATAAGAAAAAAAACATAATATTTAAAAGAAAATATTATACAATTACAATTATTTTATAAATGTTTATTTTTTTAAAAACTAAATAGATTAAAAAATATGTTTCATAATAGAGTAAAATCTTAACATATATTGAATAAAAGAATTGTAAATATAAATAATATTACTTTTTTTTCAAAAAGAATGTCTTTATCATGGTTATAACTTTATTAAAAAATTATTAATGAAATACAATTTTTTTATTATATAATAAAAAATAATTCCAATTTGAACTTCAATTAAAATGTTATACGATAAATATTATTTCATATCTTTATTCAATCATTTTTTTATTTTCTACTTTTTTTTCTAATTTATTATCTAATTAAGTATTCTTTTATTTATTTTAATTTTTTTCACTGATTATCTATTTTATATTTTAATATTAAAGAAAATGAAAATCTTTTTTTTGAAAGATTTAAAAAATTATAATAAAATATTTTATATTAATCAATATATATTAATTATTTTCTATTAAAATGAAGAAAACATAATTTAACCTTTTAATTAAAACAATTTAAATGAAAAAAATGAAAAATATAAAATAATTTTTGAATTAAAATTGTTTTTATTTGAAAAATAATATAATTTATAAATTAATGGGTTGTTGTGGTGGAAAAAGAGAAGAATTTCCAATTTTAATGTGCTTTTTTGAATCAAAAAATAAAGAACAAAAAGAATATTGTATTAAATTAAAAGATAATTTTAAAAATACTAAAACAATTAGATTTGAAATAAAAACTCGTCCTGATACTCCTTTTTCAATTAAATTAAAAATAAAAAATAATATCACTGAAATTCAAAGTCATTTTAATTCAAGTGAAGAAGTAATGAATGAAACTTTACAAAAAGCTTATGAATTGTTGAAAGAAGAAAGTTAAAGTCATTTATTTTAATTATATTTTATTTTTAAAAAGTAATTTTATTAATCTATTATAACTTTCATTATTGATTTTATTTTTTTTAAAAAAAATAAAAATATATATAAAATTTTATACTATATTTTAATATATTGGCTTTAATTTATAATATATTTTTTTCTTATTAAGTAAAATCAAACTTAATTTGATTATATTTTTTTTTTAAAATTTTATAAATTAAAACTCAAATAATAAAAATATATAAAATATTATAAATATCACATTATTTGTAACTTTCTTAAAAAGTTAAAACTAAAAAAACCAAAAAGTAAGATATTCAAATTCGATTAATTTTTAAATTTAAAAAACCTTTTAAAAACTAATATGAATATTCTATTAATTAATTAAGAACTAAACAGAAATTAAACTTAATTTCAAAGTAGTAAAATTATTATCATACATCCAATAACATAAATTTTGAGTTAAATCAATAGATTCAATCTTATTAAAATTAAACAAATTATTATCACATTCAAGAAAATTATTAATGAAATCATTAGAAAAATTAGGAATTTCTTCAGCAGATTTATAAGTAGTATATTCAGGTTCAATTTTATAATTTATAAATTGAATATAATAATTATTTTCATTATCATCATTTGAATCTTTTCTATTTGAAATATTAATAAATTCTCTAAATAAAGTAACAAAAACAATTAATTTTATAAAATAATTTGGATTAACATATAAAGACATTTTATTTAAATAATGCATAAATACAATATCGCTTACTTCATTTTCATTATTATTTTTTATATTTCTATCATGTTTACTTAAAATAAATTTTCCAAGAAAAGGATGTTCATAAACTTTTTGATAATCATTCATTTTTTTTTTTATATTTCTTTCTTTAATTTCTTTATTATTACTATTATAAATAATATTAAAAGCTCCTTTAATACAATTTTCAAAATCATAAATTTCAGTAATTCCATTTCTTTCTTCTTTTAAAAAATAAGAAGTATTAATTGGATTATAAATTAATCTTTCTTTTAAATAATGAACAATTTTTTTTTTTGGTCTTCCTCTTCCTCTATCAGTAATAATTTTTGAATTATGTTTTTTCTTACAATGAGTATATAATGAAGGATATGATAAATAACTTTTATTACATATTTTACAAATAAAAGTTCTTTCTTTTTTTTCATTTTTTGTCCTTCTTTTGTTTGATTTATATTCTAAAAATATTTTATTTTGATTTTCACTTTCTTTTATTAAATTTTTTATATTTGGGTTTTCATTTGTAAAAGGAATATTCATATTTAAAATATTTTGATATTGAATATTTGCGTCTATTAAACTATCATTATTTATATTCATTTTTTATTGTTGTTTTAATGTTTTGATTATTAAGAAAAATATTATTCAAAATAATACTTATTTTAAAAATAATAACTTAAATATATACTTTAATATAATTTTATTTTATAATTTAAATGAAATATCAAAAAATTTTATTCAATATATAAAAAAAAAAACATTTATATTTATTAATGAAATAGAAATTTGAAAAATAATTGCTTTATTATTTAATTTTATAAATTACAAAAACTATCTTTACAATTCAATGACATTATTTAAATATTTATATCATTTAAAAGTATATATTAATTTTTTTGAAATCTTTTTTAAGATTATTTTTTTTTAAATAAAAAATAATATCTAAATGTTATAGATTGAATTACTTTATTTATAATAAAGATAAATTGTAAAATTAATTTGATATTTTATTTTTTTAATTGATTATTTTATTTAAAATTTAAAATGATATTCAAAAAAATAAAAAATGATATAAAAACTATTATATCGTTATAAATTTGATTAATAAAAATAAAACTTTTATTTTTTTATTTTATAATAAAGAATTAATTAAAAAAATATTATTTAAATT
>JAEEGK010013329.1_pt1 | contig 18534 bp, 12 predicted proteins | sample 8958771 | NCBI WGS metagenome assembly JAEEGK01 (sample SAMN16246547, study PRJNA631951) | gut metagenome | biome: gut microbiome; feature: rumen; material: SC-attached | host: Bos | place: Iran: Karaj | collected 2018-10
GATTCACACACAAATTTAATTTTGAAGACTCTCTTTGAGTTAAAAAACTACTTTCTTTTTTATTTGGATTTGAAAAAGAAGGAAAATGTATGTTTGTTCTATTTGATAAAGATAATATTTTTTCATTATTTAATATTTTTTTATTTAACTTCAATAAATTTTCTTTTTTTATTTTATAAGGTTTATCCAATTCTTTTTTTAATTCCTTTATTTTATCATTTAAAATATGAGTTTGAATTTTACTTTTATTTCTATTTATTAAACTTTCATTTTTAAATTCTTCAATTCTTGAATTTTGTTTAACAAACAAAGGATAAATACTATCACAAAAATCAATATAAATTTTTTTTAAATAATCAACGTTTAACTTTAATAAAATAGTAAATTCTTTTTTAATAATTAAACAATGTTTATATTTTTCATAACCTTGAGAAGATTCTAAACCAGCAATTCCACCTTCATCTAAAAAAGAAAGAGTTTTAATTTGATCAAATTTGTTTAAATAATCTTTTTTATTATTAACAATAAAAGGTAATTCACCAAGAATACATTCACCTTTATAAACCAAATATATAGTATTAGCATCATCAAAAGGAGTATAAACAATATGATTTTTTTCATAAAATTCAGGAGGAATTTTAGTTAATAAATTTCTTATTTTTAAATCCTTTTTAAATATTGGAATTCTATCTAATATAAATTGAACTTTTTTCATATCTCCTTCTAAAAATTTATTTAATAATATTTTATTAAAATATTTCTTTTCTAAATAAAATATATGAGTATCTTCAGGACAATAAATAGATGTTGTTCTTGGGATATTATATACTATTCCCCATTCTCCAACACACATTCCTTTCTTTAAAGTTACTCTTTTTTCTTCGAAATCTAATTTAAAATATTCTAATATTGAACCTTCTATTTTTTCTGGTGTTTGATGTTCTACTATTCCTATATTGTTAAAAATACTATTTCTCTTATTTTTAGATAAATTTGAATTTTTTTTATGCATTTTTATATCCTTCAATGGACTTATATTTTTCACTGTTTTTAATCTTTTTTTTATTTTTCTTCTTATAATAAATGCCTCTTTATATTTACCATAAAAATAATTTCTTTCATTCTCTTTATAATCATTATCATCATTATTATCAGTATCATCATTATCACTTTCAATATCACTTAAAAAATAATCATAAGGAATTTTCTTAAATATCTTTTCCATTTCTTCATCATCTTCTCCGTTATCATTACTGAGTTTTAAAGAAATATTTTTAGTTTTTTCAAAAGTTTCTATTTCTCTAACTTCACAACTTCCATTAATAATACCATATAATGCAGTACTTTTATCATATTGCCTTACAATATAAGAACCTTTTGGATAAAATTGATGTTTAATATAACATGATATATTTCTTATATCTTGAGCACATAAACCTTGATAATTCATGTATCTTTTTAATCCTTTAAATTTTAATAATGTTAAATATATTGCTTCTACATTTCTTATTTTCTTTGCTTTTTGATCATCTTTATCAAATAATATTGTATTTCTTCTTTTATTGATTTTACCTTCTTTATTCATTTGAATTGGCATATGATTTGTTATTTTTTTTGAAATTTCTTCTATTAATAATTCTTCTTCATCTTTTTCCATTTGAAAAATCTCGTTTTCTAATTGCTTTTCATTCATTTCTCTATATTTTGTTAATACAAATTCTGTTAGAATTCTTGCTACTTTTAAATTTGTTATTTTTTTCTTTTCTTCAGTCATTATATTGTTTTTTTTTTAATTTCTATTATTTATCAAAATTTATTTTTATTATTTAAAAAAATTTTATTATATTATTACTATGTTAAATACTTTTTTAAAATACTTTTTAATAACCGAAATAAATGGTAAACTTAGAAATATATAATACTTTTTTTCTTTATTTTAATATTCTTCATGAAAATTAGAAGATTGAAAAAGAAACAGTTATCATAAAGTTTTTGTGAATTAATATTAAAGTTTTTCAGAAGAAATTTCTAATATAATAAATTAGTTTTAATTTAGTGAAAAATTTTTTAATTATTCAATTTTAAAATATTTTGTTTTAAAAAAAAAGGATTTTTTCATTCATTCAAAGAATTCAAAATTAACACATACTTGAATATTTCCATTTATAGAAGTATTAACAATAATATTTTTCGCAAAAACATTATTACTGATTTTTCTTAATTTATTATTATATTCCTTTAAAATAACTTCATTAACAAGTTCAGAATAAGTAGCAAATTCTTTTTTATCTTTAAAAGCTTTAAAATATTCATATTTATATTCTTTAATATTATTATTTTTATCATTAATTTCCCATAAATAAACATTTTCATCTTCAGAAGCAGAAATAATAATATTATAATTATCATCATAATTAACTTTAATAATTCCTTGTTCATTGACATGACCTTTAAATTTTTTAATTAAACTTCCATCATTAATATTCATATATCTAATTCTAGAATCATTTGTTGAAATAATACATTCGTTTCTGTTTTTAAAAACAATATTAGTTATTTTTTTTCCTTTTGAAAATTTCCCTTTTTTATTTCTACATTTAAAAGAATATAAATAATGTAAATTATTAATATCATATAAAGAAATTTTTCCATCACTTGAACCAGCAATAATTAAATTTCCATTAGGAAGAAAATTTAAAGAAGTAATATATTCATTTTCAAATATATTTTTTAAAGGTTTTTCACTAGAATTAATACTCCAAATTCTAATTTTTTGGTCAAAGCCTCCAGTAATAAAAATATCATCATTATTATTATTATTAAAATAAGGGAAAAAAGCAACAGAAGCAACAATAGAATTATGATGATAAATATTAACATAATTATTTAAATTAATATTCCATAAAATTGCTTTATAATCAACAGAAACAGAAACCAATAAATTATAATTTTTATTTGACCATGAAATATCAGTTATATCACCATTATGTTCAGAATAAACTTTAAAGGCATCTTCTTGAAAAAAATTCAAATATTCTTTTATATTATTTTTATCATTCAAATTATAATAATTTAAACTCTTAGAATATGATAATATTTCCCATATTTTTAATACTCCTGAATTTCCTCCTGTTGCAAAATATTTTCCATCATTTGAAAATTTACATACCCAAATTTTCTCTGGTTCTGCTTTAAAAATTTGAATTTCATATAAATTTTTTAATAAGGATTTTTCTTCTTTTAAATTATATAATTTTGTTTTTATTTCTCTTTTTCCTTCTAATATTATTTCTTTATCTACTTTTATGTTTTTTATTTCAAATATATTTTCTTGAAATGATTCATATTTTCTTGTTTTTTCTTCCTCTTGTAATTTCGATATTTCATTTTTATTTAATGGAATAAAAGTATTGTTATTTATATTTGTTATTTCTGAAATATTTTCTATTTTATTATCTAAAATATCCTCTAATTCACGTATGCTTGATGCGTCTTCAAAAATACTTTCTCGATTTTCACTGTTAAAATTTTAATTGTAAAAAATACTTGCTTTTATCAACCATAAATCTTTTTTTAAATAATTATAAAATATTATTTATTTTGTTTTATTTAAATATTTAATTAAATTAATTTTCACTTTTAATATATTTATTTATTTTTTATTATTTTACAAGGAAATCAATTTATTATTTTAGGGAAATTTTTATATAACCTATGAAACATTTGTTTTCTTTGATTTTATAAAGATTTTTACAACGCTCGAAATTTTTTATTTTTATTACATTTTAAATTTATCTTTCTTTAAAACTATATTAAATTTATTATAAATAATTATAAAATTATAAAAATATATATATAATAAAGAAATTTTACTTTTCTTCTTCATTACCTTCACTAATATTTTTTTTATTTTTTTTAGTTGAAATTTCATTATCATCATTTCCTAAAGAATCTTCTCTTGGAGAAGTACTATCATTACTTTTATCACTTCTATTACTTTTTTACCACTTTTTTTCTTTCTTTTTTTTCTATCACCATCACTACTTGAATTAGAATTAGCAGAATGAATTATATTATGAATTTCTTCTTTTAAATTTTTTTCTTTAATTTCACTTAAAGAAAAATTTGTCTTTAGAGTATTATTTCCTATTGATGAATTATTTGGAATTGAATGAAATAATTTATTGTTATTTTGATTATTATTTTTCACATTTTGACCTTCTATAAATATTGCATTGTTTAATTTATTTTTTTCCCTTTTATTTTTACATATACAATATATTATTATTGCTATTACTAATATTATTATTATTATCATTGATATTATACTACAAATTATTAATGTTTTTTGCATTTCTGTATTTTGTTTTTGTTCATTTGACATTATATTTATTTAAATTTTTAATTAATTGAAAATGTTTAATAAAAATTATATAACACATTTTTAAAAAACCAAATAAAAATTTTAATAAATAAAAGGTATAAAGATGAATTTTAGTTCTTTAAAGTGTACTCCAATAGATAAGACAAAAAATTATATATATTATCAAAATTTCCTTCCAAATGATAATAATATAATAAATCAAGAAAATATGAATATTGGAAATTATCAAAATTCAGATTTAAAAAATTTAAAAAGTGAAAATAGGAAAAATAAACAAAATTTAAATTATATGTAAATAGAATTTCAATAATATATTTAGGGATATATCACCAAGAAGACTTTTTGATGGAGAATCATCAATAATTTCTCCAATTAAAGATTTTTATTTTAGAGAAACCCCGCTTAAAAATGATGGTGTGAATAGTCCTTTAATAAATTTAGATATGAAAGACACAACTTATGAAAGTAAAATTTCACTTTATTTTTTTAGAATATTTCTCTTATTTTAGAAAATCTTTTAGTTTAAATAATATTAAAGATGAATTTGAAGGAAAAAAAATAAATTTTAATGAAGATGATGAATTAAATTCAAAAAATAATAATAATATGAATAATATTAATTATAATATAATTAATAATAACAATATAATAAATCAAAGAATACATAATTCATTATTAACAAATATTGAAAAGGAAAATATAATTTTGAGAAATAATAAAAATAATATTAAAAATAATTTCATAAATACAAAAATTTGTTGTACTTGTACAAAAACAAATTGTTTAAAAAAATATTGTGCATGTTATTCAAATGGGAAATTTTGTGATGAATGTGAATGTATAAATTGTATGAATACTTCAAAAAATAAGAAAGAAAAAGAAGATGAAAATAAAAATAAGAAATTAATTGAAAATAATATAATATGTAATTGTACCAAATCAAATTGTTTGAAAAAATATTGTGAATGTTATAAATTAGGAAAAGATTGTGGAACATTATGTAGATGTATAGGATGTGCAAATAAGATAAATAATAATTTAAATGAAAATATAACTCAAATATTCAATCAGAATAATATTAATAAATTTGAATTTAATAAATTATATCCTCATATTTTTTGTAATGTTTCACCTTTTATTACTGAATGTATTGGAATTTCTATTGTAAATGGAATTATGAAAATTTCAAAAAGACATAATAATGAAAGTAAAGATAATTTTATTCATAAAACTCCAAAATTATCTAATAAAAAAAGAATGAGAAATAATAAAAGTGATTCTACTAATTTAAAAACTTGCCCTTCTTCTATTATTAATACTGTTTATAAAGTTAATCAAAAAGAAATTGATGTTAATAAAAATATTAAAACAAAAAAACTTTTATTAAATTAATATGTTTATTTTAAACATATTATTTAGATTTTAAAGTAGTAAATTTTATAACTTTTATATTTTTCTATTTATTAACAAATATATATAAAATTGTTTAATTTAATTTTTTTATATATTTACAGAAAAAAATTTATCTGTTAAGAAAACAATTAGTAATAACTTGGTTTCTTTCTAAAAAATTTTTATATTTTTATTAATTATATTTTTTTGGTTTAATTTTTTAATGCTATGAGATTTGAATTCACTGGTAAACAATATTGAATCTTCATCATCTCTGGCAATCAACCATTCAATACATTATTTATCAAATTAAAACTCAATGTATTCTTATTTTTAGAAAATTTTTTTTAATTTAATTCTTTGTTTTAAATAATTAATTATAAAATATAAGAAAAAAAATAAAAATACATAAAGAAATGAATTAATAAAAATATTTTCATTTAAAGAAATAATTACAAAGGTATGTGTTATTGTAAATTCTAATTTATGACTGAAATTAATTATAATCTTAATCTTAAAAGAAAAAAATAAATTTTATAGATTATAATATAAAAGTTTCAATTATAGCTATTGTTTTGTTTAATATGATAAGTTAAATTCATTATATTATTTTTTGAATTATTTTTTGTTTTTATTATATGTACAATAAAGAAAAAATTTATTTCTTTAGAATATATAATTTATAATTTGATAATACCTTTTATTTTTTTAAAATTCTTTTCATAAACATCAAAAATAATAAAATCAAATATATTTCATAATAAATCCTTTATTTCTTTTTCTTTTTTTAAACTAAAATTCATAAAAAAAATTATCATAAATTTCAATTCCTTAATTAAGTAAATAATAACATATTATTTACAAATACATTTTTTAGAAAAAGCTTAAAAAAATTTTGCAAGATATTCCTTTATTTGAATAAACAAAATACTTTTATCTTCACATTTATCAAAAATATTTAAAATTTCATTATCTTTTCCAATAATTAATTTTTTTAACTGGCATTTTTCTTGAAAATCAATGATTTTTTTTTTGAACATTTCATTACAAATAGCTAAAAGTGAAACAAGAGGTTTTTCTTTAGAAATTTTAGAATTTAAATCAGTAGTATTATCATTCATTAAAGTTGAGAAAGAAATAACATTTTTAGTAGAAATACTTCCATTCATTACAGGAGTTAATTCATTATTTTTTCCTTGAGGGAAAAACACTTTAGCAAAACGTGATTTTGGTCTATTTTGTTCAGGTGACATATAATTTTTACCTAATTTATTAAAACAAGGAGTTCCTACTTCATTACTTTTTGGAGATACATTATTTGAAGGAATACTAATTTCAATACTTCTTTCTGATGGTCTTGGGGTATCATTACTATCACTTCTTGGAGAATAACTTGCATCTATATATATTATATCATTTATATTTGGAGATGGGAGATTTGTATATTCTTGAGGACGAAATGATGCATTTATATTTGAAGATAATGTTTCATCTTTTGTTGATAATCTTGATAATGTTATTGATTCTTTTCTATTTAAATAATCTGATGATTGTTCTATTATTTTTAAATATTCATTTAATTTATAATGTAAATCATTACTTTTTGATTCCTTTAATGTTATATGAATATAATCTTTTAATTGTGTATATATGTTATTTAAGTATGCATTTAATTTCAGAAATAAATAATTTAGTAATATTATATTTGTTATTATTGTAATGTATAATTCATTTTCATTTTGATTTTGACAATTGTTTTTTGTTAATATATCTGTAAATATATTTATTTTGTCATTTGATTCTTTAATGAAATTTTCTAGAAATGTTAAACTAAAATGGCTATAATTTGAAAAAAAATCTTTATAAGTTTTAAATTTTCCAATGGTTGAAAGTAAATCTAACTCTAAAGAAGGATTATTTGATTTAAACAAAGGAATTAAATTTTCATAATTTATATTTTCTTGAAAATTAATTTCATTAATCTTATCTAACATTTTTTTTATTGAATTTAATAGATTTTTGAATAATTAATATTTAGCAATTTATATGATTATATTTATTATAAAAGACACTAATATATTTTTGAAGTTTGAATAAATGAGATTAATTTTTTGATGCTACATTTTTATTTATTTTTACTCAGTTTTCCTTTATTGAAAATTATATTATCAAAGCGTTATTTTTCTCTAAACAAATAAATCTCAATAAAACATATAAAAATATTAAAAATAAAATAAATGAAAAAGAAATAAATGAATAATCTTTAAAAAACAATTTTTTAAAAAGGGAACAATGGAAAATTCAATAAATAAAAAAGTTATATCATTTTAGAACATATAGGGCTCATTCACCTATTATTTTATTGATCTCTTTGAGTGAAATCTACCATAAGTTTAAAAAATATAGAAATAATTTATATTTAAAAATATTGATTTTAATTTAAACTAAAATAATAATTTTATATTTAAAATTATTCTTACAAAAATTAACTAAAGTTTCTTAATTAATTTAATGGTGTTTGAATTTTTAATAATCAAATCAAATAATATATGACTTTTTATTATTTTATAAATAAAAATAATTCTTTTTTGAAATAATATTTAAATGGGGAATGAATGTTGTACAAGAGAAGTGGAAGAAGATGAATTATCAAAAATAAAAACATTGGATAGTTTTTTAATATATTTATTAAATAAAATAAGTGAAATTCAACAAATAGTATCTGAATATTCAGGTGAAAATAATGAAGATAATTTGAATTCACCATATATAATAAGTTTTGAACAATACCAGTTTTATATAAAATTAAATAACATTTTAATTAAATTAAAAATTCTATTAGAAGATTATAAATATTCAAAATCAAATGATATTCAAAATTTGAAAAATCAATTAACTTTTAAAAATAAAGAATTTAATTTAAAAAAAGGAAAAGATTATTTAAAAAAAATATTAGAAACACAAATTTCTCCAGATATAAGGAAATTAGATGATTTAGATTCAATAATGAAAGAATCAATTTTTGATGAAAATATTTATAATTCTTAAAAATTATATTTTTTTAAATTAAAAATATTATAAATATTAATTTATTTATGAATATTCATTTTATTTAAAAAAAATAAGTTATAAATTAATCCCTTTAAGAAATTCAGGAGGAACATAATCTTTTCTTTTTTTTTTGATAACTTTTTTCTCATCAGAATTTTTAGGCCAAAAAGAAGTAGAAGTCCTTGCTTCACCTTTATTATAATTACTTTTATTATTATTGATAACAGGTAAGCTTAATTGTTGAGAATAACTTTTTCCATTATAATTATTATTATTTAACTCTTCAATTTGTTTTTTTGTTTCTTCAACAGCAAGTTTTATATCATGTAATTTTTCATAATTCATTTTATTCATTTTATAAATATCATATCTTGTTAATTGGTTATTTAACATTTGTGTCATAATATTATTATCTTCTTCTTTTTCAACATGTTCTTCATTATTATTATTATTATTATGAATTGTATCTCTTCTTGTTTGATTTGATGATCTAAATGAAGTTCCTCTTCTTTTTGATTTTGCTCCTGAAGATTGTTCATTTGTTATACCTGAATTTTCTCCTATTTTAAATAAATTAGAAAATTCTTGAATTATTTCTTCAAAATTTATTTTTTCTAATTGTTCATCAAATTCATCTTTTCTTCCTGTTTTCTTTTCTTCTTCATTACTACTTTCTTTATCATTATTTTCATTACCAATTATTTTATCCATTTCTTCAACAGCTTTTTCAATAATATCAATTGAATTTCTTTCTTTACCTTTATTAATAAAATAATCTAATAAAAAGTTAAAATTCATAGGTAAATATCCTTGATCACTCATTCCTTCTTTTTTATATTTTTCTTTAATTTTCCTCATAAATTCTCTAAAATCTTGATCTTTTTGAAGAGTGAAATTCATAAATAAATAAAAATCTAAACCTAATTTTTTAACATCTTCAGGTTTAAAAGGTTGACCTTTAAAAAATAAATCAGCTAATTCATATACATTTGCATTAATATGATTTTGATTAAACATTTCAACCATTTCATCCAATTCCATTTTCCTAGAACCATCTTCATCAAATTCTAGAAAAATTTCTTTTAATTTTAAAATTTTTTCAAAAATTTTATCAGTGAAAAAATATTTTGGATTAATTTTAACGTTTTTAAATCTATCTTTAGGTTTACAATAAGAATCTAACCATTCAAATAATAATCTCTTTTGTTTATCTTCTTCACTTTCATCATCTGGAACAACAGGTTTACCATCATCAGGAAGAAGAGAATAAATTGAACGTTCAATAACTTTATCATTATATTTCCGACGAAGCCACATTATAGTATGATAATCATGAAATTTCTTTGAAGGTTTTAATGCCATTATCTTTTTCTTTCTTACTTCAGGAGGTTCTATATTACGAGGGGAAAATGGATTTATTGGCTTTGTTGTTTTTGGCCAATGATATTCTGGTTGAGAGGTCTTTTTTTTCGAAGATTTATTTGTTTTCATTGATTTTTGAGATGATGTATTTTTACTATTTTCCATTTTTTTTTCTTTTATAAAATTTTTTATATTTTTTTTTTAGTGTGCTATGTTTGAGTTTTATTTATTATTATTTTGGTATTGATTTTTGAAAATTGCAAAAAAAGATTGTTTATTTTTTATTTATTATAATTCAAAATCCAATTGAAAATTATTTATCAAACCAAAATTTTATTTTGTATAAATTCAGTAAATAATAATAATGTATATAATACTATAAAATGAATTATATGAAAAGAAAAGATTTTTAATAAATTAAAAAATAAATTCAATAAATACTATGAAAAAAGTATATGAATTTTTAAAATTTCAAGATTACTTTTATTTAGTGTTTACTCATGAATTTAAAGGAGAAAAAAGACAACATTCTTATATATCAGTATACCTTTCATTAATAATAAATATAATGTGTGGTATAATTTTAGTATTTAATTTAACAAGATTATTTTTAAGAAGAGAACCATCAGTTTCATATACAAAAATAGATTTAAATCAAGGAAAAAATATAACGTTAAATTCAGAACAATTATTATTATCAGTTATGTTAAGAGATAATAAACATTCTATTTTAAATGATCCAACTGTCGTAACAATAAGTTCAACATATAATGTAATAAATAGAAATAATGGAAAACTTATAAGTGCAAATAAACAATTAGATATTGTTAATTGTACTGAATATAAAAATTTATATAAAAAGATAAATCAAGAAGAAAATTTTAATGGAAATGATATTGCTCTTCATTATTGTTTTAGATATTCAAGTGATATTATAATTGGAGGAAGATATTCAGATTATTTTTACGCTTCTATAGCTATTTATGTTTCTAAATGTCAAAATTCAAGTAATTCTAATGTAATTTGCAAACCTGAAGATATTATTAATGAAAAAGTTCAAGATGCTTGGTTACAAATTTTTTATTCTACAAATTCAATAAATTATGAAAATTTTTCAACTCCTGTTTATACTGATTTATCTTCAATTTATTTTAGATTAGATAGTAATTTAAATAAACATGTTTATACTTATTTTAGTGGAATAGATTTTAGTAGTAATGAAAATTTAATATTTGATAATTTTAAAAAAAAAAAAGCAATTAAGTTAGATTATACATTTAATGATGTAAATTTAATTAATAAAGAAAGTAAGATTTTATCAACAATATACGTTTGTTCTTCAATGACAAAAGAAAAAATGCAAAGAAGATATATAAAAATTCAAGAAGTGGGTGCAAATATATCTGGAATACTTTATGTTCAATGTTTTATTGTTTATATATTTTTATATTTTCCACAATTAAAATATATGGATATTGAAATTATAAATATTTTATTTGATTATAAACCTAAATATTTATCTTATTCTGAAACAAAAAATTTTCCTACAAAAATTAGTGAAAAGTCAAATTTTAAAAATACAAAATTTAAACCTATTAAAATTAAAAATACAATAGAAAGAAGAAATTTCAGTCATAATAACTTAAGTTATAAAAAAGAATTTAAACATACTCTTGGGAAAAACAGAAGAATAAACACTATTGATATTCTTAAAATGTATTTATGTTGTTTTTATCGTAAAAATAAAAAAAAAAGAGATGAACTGAACTTTTTAATAAAAGAAAAAATGAAATTTACTGATTTATCAGATTCATTAAAAATTCTTATTCAAACAGAAAAGATTAAAGAAATAATAATTAAAAAAGGATTAGGAAAATATGAAAATTTTGTTTTTCAAAAAAAAGTATTGAGATATGATAGTGGATTAAGAACTTACAAATCGAAAAATCTTTTAAAAAATATAGAAAAATTGAATATTCCAGAAAGCAATAAAAGTATAAAAGAAAAAAAAACCATGAAAAACAATAAATCTAAAAAAACAGAAAAAAATTCTAGTTTAACCATATTTTCAATGGAAGATAAATAATTTACCATTAAAATTATTAAATGAGAAGAATATTCTCTTTGTTGTAAAAATATTATATAAAATAATTTTATAAATAATTTATATCTATTTTGTATAAAAAAAATTCATTAAAAATAATTTTTTCTTCATTAAATTGTGAATCAATCAAAAATTGGATTTTTTATAACTTAATTTTTAATATTTAATTTTCCTTTAATTCTTGAATTTATCATTATATATTTTTTTTTGTGATTCAATTGTTATATTTATTTTTTAAATAATTCATCACTAATTTATAGTTGTTACTATAAAAAAAAATAATGAATAATTAATATTTTAAATGAATTTCATAAAAAAAAATGAATTCGACATTCTTATTTGAAGAATCAAAATTACTTTTAGGAACAAATTCGACTCATATAAATTTTACATATGTGGAAAATGAATTTGCTCAGTATTTTTATTTATCTCTATTTCAAACATTTACATTAGTATTTTTAGGTGAATTAGGAGATCAAATTTTTATTTTAATGATTATCCTTGAATTAAAAAGTCGATCTCCTTCAACTTTATTTTTTTCATCTTTACTATCATTTTCAATAATAAATACAATATCAATAATAATAGGTTCATCACTTGATTTATTATTATATCAAAATTTCATTGATTTAACTGCAATAATAATATTTACATTAACTGGAATAAATTTATTTTTAAAATATTTTGATTATGGAAATAAAACATATGAGGAAGAAATATTTTCATGTATAAAAGGAGAAATAGAAAATGAAGAATTAAGAAAAAATGTAATAAGAAGTCATTTTTATGAATCAAGTCGTCGTTCAGGTCATTTTATTTCTTTAAATAATGAAGAATTAAAAGAACCTTTATTATTAAAAAAGGCAAATCCAGAATTAAAGAAATCAATAAATTCAATAGTATCTCAGAATTCAGGAATTAAGAATTTATCAGAACCATCAAATTCACTTGGTTCAGATAAAAAAAATCTTTTAGAAGTTACAAAAGGACCAACACTTGTAAGTAGTATAAGCGGAAATAGTATAGGACTTGAAATTGTTGATGAACCTCCTACAATATTTGGTACTGCTACTGTTAATATACCTGATGATTTTAAAAAATTGAAACAAAAAGAAGAAACTGAACCTATTGAAGAATTTGATGATGAAGATTCTGAAGAAGATAATAAAGATACTAATTATTTTTGGATTTTTACTAAAACTCTTTTAATCACTGTTTTTGCGGATTCTACTCAAATTGGTGTTTTGGCTTCTAGTTCTATTTATAATGCTAATGGTGTTATTATTGGCTCTTTTCTTGCTATTTTTTGTATTTGTTTTCTTGCAGGTTATTATAATGATAGTTTTGTTAGAGAGTTAAAAGAAAGAAATATGTGTATAATTAATGGATTTATTTTTATTTGTTTAGCTATGGAAGTTTATTATTTTAGTCAAAAATTTTAATGATTTATTTTATTGAATGTTTTTTATTTAATTTTAAATAAAATAATTTACTTTGAATTGTTACCCTATAAAACAAATTGTTTTTTGAAGTATTTTCCAAAATCAATATTAAACTGGAATATAATTACCTTTTAAAGCATCATCACCATGTTTATTTTCTTCTTCTTTTTCTTTTTTAATTTTATCATATAATTTAAATTGAACTACAATACCAGAAACAGAAAGAATAATCCAAAAAATTATATATCCAATGAAATACCTGTTAAGAAGATTTTTATATTCTTCTTTTTCTCCTTTGCTTAATAGATCATATAAAGTACTTTCTGAAGGATAATGTCCTAAAAAAAAAGTGGCACTTCTCATAATACAATAAGCACCGATTAAAGAAGTGACAATAATTAAAATATAATTTAAAGTAATATATGTAATAAAGAAAACAGCAACCATTGAAATTAAAATAGTAATAATATTGACTAGATTTGGATGCCAACTTATTCTACTAAGGAAAAGAGAATAAATTAAAGTTCCTAAAATATAACCACCTGAAATTCCAAGAAGAATTCCAGTATATGCTTCTGGATTTTGAAGCAAGTAATAAGCAACTACACCACCTAAAACAACAGAAACTACAAATGTAACCCAGAATATAATATCTCTATTTCCACCGCTTGGCATATATTGGAAAATCACTACAAATAATACTATTGATACTGTTAAAAATGATAAAACACATAATGTTATTTTTTCTAACCTTTCTCCTAAAAAAAGAAGAATAACTCCAAAACAAATTAAAATTATTGAAAATATAATTCTATGATCTTCTATAATTCTCCATACAGTATAAAAGTTAAGAACAGGACATGCATAATAACTTGTTAAGTGAATTTCATTTTCACATTCTTCTTGATTAAAAGTATTATTATAATCAAAAACAAATCTATGAAAATCTTTATTATATTTATTTTTATCTTTTTCACAATGGACAATAAATTTTATTTGTTTTGTAGTATCATTACATTTTTCACCTGAATTAAAATTGATGATAATTCCAGTCTCATTTATTCTACTTTCATTTAATAAGGCTGTTTCATTGAATACTTCCCATTTATTCCCATTCCCAATTGAACCTGCTTCTTTTTTACAACCTGATGAACTATTTGAAAAGACTTGTCCTGATTCACCATCTTTACATTTAAATCTTGTATCATTACAAAAATTAAAATATAATATTGAATCTCCGATGGTTACATTATAATTATCTTTTTCTAAATCAGGATATTTCATATTTGATAAATCAAAAACATGATATTTATTTGAAACAAAAAAACATCTAACAATTACGTTTGAAATGTTTTTTGGATCTGTTGAAGAAGATATTAAAATACGATTTGAATCTATTTTAATTGGGAAAAAGTTAAAGGTTTTTATTGTTGAAAGACATATAGAAAATAATAATATTCCATTTAACATTTTTTTAATTTCTATTATTTTTCGCTTTTTTAATTATTAATTAAATTTTCAAATTATATAAACATTTATAAAATTAAATTTATATATTCCAACACTTTAAAAAATAACTTATTATGTTCATCAAAAAAAAATACAAAGATATTAAAATTTCTTTTTTCTCTTTTTGGTTTTTTATTTGAAGATGTATTTATTTAAATATTATTTAAAATATTTAAATTTAAAAATCATCCCTCTTAATTAATTTATTATTTTAAAATTTGAAAAAAAAATTTTTTTACAAATTTAAATGAATCAATTATATACCAATCGACTAATTAAAATTATTTCACCAATAAATGAAGAAGTATTTAGTATTGAATTAGGAGGTTCAGAAAAAGAATTAAGAGAATTAATGGGAGCAATATTAAACGTAAATCCAGCTTCAATAAAAGGGATAAGAGATTCTTTCGGAAATTATCACACAATTTCAAGTGCAATAAAAAATAATCAATTAACAATGGAATATAGTTCTTTTTATTTTATTGTGATTAATCATAATCAAAATAATAAATCAATGAATATCAAAATTGATAAAAATCATTTAAATTTTAATCAAAATATTAATGAAAAGAAAGGAAGATCTAATTCAACTTTAGTTAATGTTCATGATAATGAAAAAATAGCATTTACTTTGTTTAATGAAGATTATATTGATAAAAAAAAATATGATATTTTAAAGAAAATGATTGATGAAAAAAATGAAGAAATTTTAACTTTATTTAAATTGTATAACAAACATGGAAAACATATCCAAAAATTATCAAAACAAATTGTACCAATTTTAAATGATTATAATCTTAAATATCATAAATTTGAAGAAATAAAGAAAATACCTATTCATAATATTAATAATACAGAATTATATATTAATATTTTAAATACATTAAAATATCCTCAACAAGATTTTGACCAATTAAAAAAATTCATATTATGTAATAATAATAAGGTAATAAAAGCTTTTAAACAATATGTAATTTCAAACAATAAAAATGAATTAAAAACAACTTTAGATCATATTCATAAAGATGATAATGTACAATTAATTGAAAATAAATTTAATGAAACCAATGAAAACAATAAGAAAAATAAAAAAAAAAAATCCCCTTCAAAAGATTTTAAAAAAATGGAAAAAATAGAAAAAGAATTATTAAAAATTTTATCTCAACAAGGTAATTTTTTACAAGATATTAATTTAATTTTTCAAGCTGATATCGGAAAATTAAATAATCAAGAGAAATTAAATTTATTTTCAAATGAATTTAAAATTAAAGACCCATTAAATATAAATTCAGAAAGTAAAAACTTAATAAAAGAATATTATAATAAACAAATAAAAAATAAATTCTTGAAGAAATTTAATGATAAAGAATTATCAATATATGATGAATTAATAAAAGAAAATGATGAAAATATTATAAAAGCATATAAAAATTTTCTAATAAATAGAAATTCTGAAGAATTATCAAAAGAACTAAAGAAATATATAGAAAAAAAAGTAGAAGAAAGAGAGAAAGAAATTATATCATCAAGTGAAGAAGAAGAATATGAAGAAAGTGAAAAAGATGAAGAAGAAGAAGAAGAACATACTTTTACATCTGAATCAATGGAAGGAAGTGATAGTGATAGTGATAGTGAAAGTGAAAGTGAAGAAAATGAAAAAAAATCAAATTCTGAGAAAAATAATGATAATGATAATGAAGATGATGATAATGATTATATTATTAGTAAATCACCAAATAAAAATAGTAATGACCCAGCTAAATTATTAAATAATAATTATAAAATTAATACTATGAGGAAAAAACAAAATGATGAACTTAAAAAAGATAGTGAAAATATTAATGATAATAAAAATGAAGATGAACAAAAGATAAATATTGTTAATTTGAAAAAAGGAGAAGAAATTAAAAATGAATTAAAAAAAGGTAAAAATGAACATAAAGTTAATTTTTCGAATCTTCCAGGTGATAAAAGAAAATTAAATGAATTTATAAAAGTTATAAATGGAATGGCTTTTGAAGAAAATGATAAAACTAGAATATCACAATTAATTAATGAGAAAAATGAAGAAATAATGAAAATATATCAAAAATTTCAAAAAAATAAAATGTCTCTTACAAAAAAAGTTTTATTAAATTTATTGAATTCTCTTAATTCAATGAATAGAAAAGAAAGTTCAAATGAAGAAAATAAAATAATAAACATTAATGAAAATGATAATTCAAACAATAAAAAAAAAGAGAAAGAAACTTTTGAATCTTTTTTAAAAAAAATGGAAAATGAAAATAAATTAACAAAACAAAAAGTGTCATATTTATTATCTGAATTTCAAAATGGAAATAATATGCTTCTTTCATTTTGGGAAGTTTATATAGAAGGAAAAGATGATGCAGAAGGGTTATTAGAAAGTTTAGAAATATTTTTATTAAAATATGGTGGTAAAATTCAAAAAGAAAATAATTTAAAACCAACTACATTCGCAAAAGATGCAAATGAAGGAAAAACTCCTGTTTCAATCAAAACTTTTAAAAAAGATTTAGTGAATTATTTTAAAAATTCAGAAAGAAAACAAACCAAAACAAAACAAAAAAAAATTATAGATTTATTAATTAAAGAACATTTTCTTTCTCAAGGTTCACAGAAATTTTTTTATGATAAAATAACAAATGAAGAAAAAAATGTAACAGCAGCTTTTGAAGTGTTTAGTGTGACTTTAAATCATATTGATTTTTATGAAACTTTAAATATAATTTATTCAAATAGAAATGAAAATGAACAAAATAAAGATAATCAAAAAGGAGAATTTTTAATTAAATTAAATGGAATTTTAGAAAGAGGTAATTTTTTAGAAAATGAAATAAATGTTGTTAAAGAAGAATATGAAAAAAAAAATAATGTATTGATGAGTATTTTAGAAGTTTATGATCCTGATGATGAAGAAGACACAATTGACTCTATAAAATCTTTTATTACTAAAATTATTCATTCAAAACAAAATTAATATTTAAATATTGTTATGTAGTTAAATATAGTTTTTTTCCCAAATTTTTAATTAAATACATAAAATAAATGAATTTTTTATTTATTTTAATTATTTAAATATCCAAAAATAGTTAATAAAATTGATTTATGTACATACATAGACAATAAAAAAGAAAATTTAAGTAAATTTAAATATATATAAAATAATTAAAAAAGATACAAGAATTGAAAGAAAGAAATGCAAGAATAATTTTATTAATAGAGATTGAGAAAGCAACATTAAGGGAGATTAGTTATATAGATTTGGG
>JAEEGK010013331.1_pt1 | contig 18530 bp, 6 predicted proteins | sample 8958771 | NCBI WGS metagenome assembly JAEEGK01 (sample SAMN16246547, study PRJNA631951) | gut metagenome | biome: gut microbiome; feature: rumen; material: SC-attached | host: Bos | place: Iran: Karaj | collected 2018-10
GAAGATGAAATTAATGAATTAGAAAATGAAATAAATGAAAAAGAACAATTATTTGAAAAGAAAGAAAGAGAAGAAAGAGAAAGAGAAGAACAAGCTCAAATTGATCATAATGAAGCAATGAAAGTTTTAAAATTTGATAATGAAAATAAAACTAATCAAGCAATTAAAATTTTAACTACTCCAAAAGAAGAAGTTATTCTTGGGAAATAAAAAGAAAAAATATTTAAATATTTTTATTTGAAAATAAAATTAATTTTTTAAATTTTCAAATAATTTAATATTTTAAAAATTAACTCTATATATAGAAAATACAAGATAATTAATTTGGGTTTATTATGTTTTTTATATTGAACATTATTAACAACTTTAAATAAATTTACTTTCTTTTCAAATAATATAAATATAAATAAATGTTTTTTTAAAACATATTTAAAACTATTTATTTTTTTACTGAATTTAAACAACGAATATTATTTTTTCTTTTATTATTTGTATATAATAATTTATTAAATGATAATGTTTTTTATTTTTATTCTATTCTTTTATTATTATGAATTATTATATATTTCATTTGATTTTTTAAAATATCTTTCAAATTTAAAAATTGAATTTTTTTAATTTTTTTTATTTAATTCTCATTTTCAATATTTAAATTTAATTATTATTTCCTTTTGTGTTAATTAATTAGATTTTCATTCGAAATAGAACGTTTCAAATGTTTTTTCATTGATTTTTATTAAATCTTTCATTTATATCATTTATCAATAATAACATATTTCATTTACTCTCTGTTCTAGATAAATATAAATTAAATGATTATTTTAAATTTTTTTCCAAAGAATTAGAATATTGAGTTAAAGAAATATTTTTTTTTTGAAATTGATTAATATGGATATTCCTCATTTTATCATTTAAATCACTTACATCAATATAAATAATTTCATTTATGATTAATGATTAAATTAAAAAAAGTAAATTTAACAATTATATACTTTGTTTTCCTTTATCATTCATTTTAATTAAATTGTTTTTGAATAATATATTTAAATAATAATATTTTATGAAGAGGAAAAAGAAAATTAATATATTTTCTTTCAAAAGAAAATAAAAATTATTTTCTTTGTCATTTTTTTATTTATTTTAATTAAATTTGTATTTTAATTGAAAATAAAAACTTTTAATTGCTTTCAATTTAATAATATTTAAATTATTTATTTAACTTTGGAATAAACTTGTTCTATAATAAAATTCTGAAAATTTATCTTCTTCATTAACTTCATTATCTTTATTTCCATTATTTAAATCATTCTTTTTTTTTTCTTCTTCTTCTAATATCTTCTTATCTCTCAAAGCAATATTAAAAATGTGTTCAATATTTAATAATTGATTATTATTATTTTCCAATTCATTTTTTAATTCTAAATTTTCAGAAATAAAAATTAAATTATCTAAAAAAGAAGTAAAAAGATTTTCATTATAATTTTTCATTACATTAATAAAATCTTCTCCTACTAAATCATTACAAATATTTTCAAAACTGAATTTTAAACAATATTTTGCTCCATCACTTCCAGAACAATAAATTTTAGATAATTCATTATAAAAATCATTAAAAATTTTTAACAAATTATTCCTTAATTTTTCATAATAAACATTATCGGAAATTTCTTTATTATTTATTATTTTAATAAATTCAATTAAATTATCGTTAACAAATTTTTCAATATCAAAATTATTTTCTTTTAATTTATTATTTGAATCTTCCATTAAAATTATTCTTTCTGTTATTAATTCAGTTAATTTTTTTATTGATTCTTCAATATTATCATTTATTAATAATTGAATTTCTTTTCTTTGTTTTGTTATACCTGAAATATTTAATGTATTTAAATTTACAATATCTTGTAATGTAAAGTTTGATATTATTTCATTTGTGAAATTTTCAAATTCTTTATTTGGATTTAATGGGGATATTTCTTTCATATCCTTTAATTTTGTTGATTTTCTTGTAGATGGAGATTCCATTAATTTTTTTAATAATTCGAAATCTGGCTTTTTTATTATTAACTTATTTTCTTCAGTTTTATTTTCTTCTTTTTTTTCTTCTTCTTTTTTCTCTTCTTTTATTTCTTTTTGTTTTAATTCTTCTTTTTCATTTTCTTCTTTTTTCTTTTCATTTTTTTTCTCTTCTTTTATTTCTTCTTGTTTTGGTTCTTCTTTTTTCTCTTCTTCATTTCTTTGATTATCATTATCTTCATCACTTGAATCAAGATCATTTAACCCACTCATTATTCCACTAATCAAATTACTAAATAATCCTCCAGAAGATTGATTATTTTGATTATTATTATTATTATTATTATTACTTCTTCCACTTCCTCCAGACAACATATCATCAACCATTCCTACAAGATTATTTAAATTATTCGGATTTAAAATTTGATTCATAATATTACTATAAATATTACCTTGATTATTATTATTTTGTTGACCGCTACTTTCTCTATTATTATTATTATTTTGATTATTATTTTGATTATTATTATTAATATTTTGATTATTATTTTGATTGTTGTGATTATTATTTTGATTATTTTGATTATTCTGATTATTCTGATTAACATTATTATTAATATTTCTAGTAACAGTAATAGGAACAGTATTAATAGCATTTAAAATACCAATAAAACCTTGATTAGGTCTAATTCCAAAATTAGTAGATTTTAATATTTTTTTTAATCCTTCAGAAGCTGAAGCAGTATCTTCTAAAGAATCAGTACATTTTTTTAATAATTCATTAACATTTTTCCTATCTTGTTCATTTAAAATAAATTGCTCTCTTTCCATTAACTCACTTAATCTCATTAAATTTGGAATTAATTCTTGCTGCATTAATATATAATGTCTTATTGTTCTACTTATTGCTGTTAATACATTTTGATTTGAATTTAATAATGGTAAATTTATTCTAGGAACTTCTTTTCTTATATCTTCTATTGATTTTGTTATTTTTGAATTCGTGTCTTTTAATAAATGTTCATAATTTTTATCTACTTCACTTATTTTTATTGGAAATTTATTTCCTTCATTTATTTTTTCTATTGTTAAATTTGGATTATTTTGATTAATGTTATTTTGATTATTATTTTGATTAATATTATTTTGATTAATATTATTTTGAGTATTATTATTTTGATTAATATTATTTTGATTAATATTATTTTGAGTATTATTATTTTGATTATTATTATTTTGAGTATTATTATTTTGAATATTACTATTTTGATTATTATTATTTTGAGTAGTAAAAGTAGTTCTATTTAAATTAATTATTCTTGTTTGAGTTCTAATACTATTATTATTTCTACTTTGTTCTTGTTGAAATAATATATTACCTGCATTTGGATTAGAACTTCTATTTATAATTTCTGCAACTGGAGGATTTTGTCTTTCTAAATTTCCAAGTAATGCATTTGTTAAATTCATTACTGCAGGATTATTTAATAAACCTGTTAAAACACTTGTAAATCCATTATTATTATTATTATTTTGATTTGAATTACTATTATTATTATTGGTATTTTGATTTTGTTGTGTTTGTTCTATTGTTTTAAACATTAAATGTATTATTTCATTATCTTTTGATATATGATCGCTTAATTTTTCTTCGTCTTTTAATTGCTTTCCTTTAAAAATTAATCTTTCTCTGTCTATTGATATATTATCAAATTTTTGACTTATTATATTTTTTAATTCTTTTATCTTTATTTCACTATCTACTTTTAATTCTATCATTTTGTTATCTAATGTTTTTAATTTTATAATTCTTTCAGTTTTTTCTTTTTGATTATTTGTTCCTTCCATTTAAAATAAATATTTAAATAAAATAAAAAGTTATATTTTTTAAATGAATTTGAATCATAATGATATTAAAAAATAAAAAAAGTATAGTAAAGCTTATATAAAACTATTCTTCCTTTTAAAATAAAAAAATTATTATTATTTATTTCACTTATCTTAAATTCATATATTCTAAAATTTGAAGAAATTAAATTATATTCTCTTGTGTAATAAAACAATTAGAAAAATTTTATTTTTTAAAGGTGAAAAAAAAATTAAAAAAAAAAAAAATAATAATTTTCAATTAACACCTTTCTTACCTCCAATTCCAATATTAATACATTGAGTTAATCCTTCAATATCTTTTTTATCAAATTTTTCATTAACTTCAACAATTTCACTTTTATCATATCTAATTCCTTTTTTAATTTTAGGAATGTTAGTTTGTAAAATAGAACCTTCAACATTATTTTTAATAACTGAATTTCTTATTAAAGCTCCTTTAAAAGAATTTTCAGAAGAACTATTATTTTTTTTATGATTAGATTTTTTTTTATTTTTATTTACTTTAGAAGTAGAAATTATATTATCTGGGTTTTCAAAATTATTATTTCTTATTTTTAATTTTTTTTTTACTTCTAATTCAGTTTTTGTTTTTGTAGCTGTTTCATCTTCAGAATTGTTTTTATTATATTTTTTATTTCTGCCTTGATATTTTTCAATTTTTTGTTTTGAAGATTCTTCATTAAAAAGTGGCATATTATAATTATATTTTTTTAAAGGATTTTCTTTTTCATTTCTTAATTTTGATGATATTGATTTATTTTTAGAATCATTTAATTCAAATGGAATTTTTGTAATTAATTTTTTTTCTTTATTAATAATTATTATTTCTGGTTCTTCTTTCTTATGCTCTGGAATCATTAATTCTTTCATTTTATCTATTTTATATGAATTTTTCTCTGATAAATTCATTTCTTTAAAAGGAATATCACTTCGTGAAATAATATTATTTTTTATATTATATTTAAAATTCATTAAATCATTTTTATTTATATTATCCTTTAACATATATCCACCAATAAATAATATATTTTCATTATCTAATTTTAAAGCACCAAAAAATTTTTGGGTGAAATTTTCATCACATTGTGGTTTTATTATTTCCCATTTTGGACTTTCTTTTAAATTTGTTTTTTCAAAAGTTATTTCATTATTTCCTTTTTTTAAATTATCAAAACAATATAATTCATCTTCTATTTGAATTAGTGCAGGTTCTATTCTATCAATATTTAAATTTGCATAATTATTTATTTCTTTTTTTTCTATATCATAATAAAAAGTTTGTTTTGAATTTCCACCAACAATAAAAATATATTTTTCAGAAACACAAATCATACTATGATTTTTCTTAGGTTCTATTAAATCACATATTTTTTCAATTTTTTCATTTTTTAAATCAATATCCCAAAAATCATTTAATATTAAATTATTTTTATTTTCTCCTCCTGAAATATATAAATGATCATTACCATTACAATAAGCAGAATCAATAGTATAATTTTCAATTTTATTTTTTAATATTTCATTATTATCAAAATTAATTAATTTAATTTGATTATTATTTCTATTATAAACTTGGACTTGAAAAGGATTAGATAAAGGTTTCCCAATTAATTCAAATTTATTAGAATTAAAATTTCCAGAATCAAGATTATCTTTTTCTAAATTAATATTTAATATTATTTTAGTATCATTATTAGATATTAAGGTTTCAATAGGATCTTCTAAATTAACAATGTCATTATTATGTTTTAATTCCATAAAAAATTCTTCTGGCTTATTATTTTCTATTCTAAATTCATCAACTATTTTTTGAATTTTTTCATTTTTATCAAATTCTTTTTCCCAATTTTTTCCTTCTTCTAAAGGAATAATAACATTTATTTTTTCTGTCATTTTTGATTTATTTTATTTTTATAATAAAATTTAAAATTATGTAAATGAATAAAAATTTAATATATAATATTCTAATAAATAAAATTGAAGTTATTTAAATTATTAATTATTACTGTAAAAATGATTCTATTAAAGATTTTAATATATCAAATCTATAGTAATTTGATATTTCTTTCAATAGGTATAATACTTCTTGAATAGAATTAAAATTTGAATCTGAAGTAAAAAATTCTTCTTCAAATGTTTTTTTATAATTTCCTCCACAATGACAATAAGAAAATAAAGGTTCATTTTTTTGATTTTTACATTTTTCACATTCAATATCTTGATTAAAATAATAATCAATCATATTTTGAACTTTTTTAATAATTAAATATTCAATCATTTTTTTATCAAAAGGATAATTACATTTTTCACAATTCCAATTAAAACTAAGAATATTATTATCTCTACATAAATCTAAATCAAAATTATTTGAACAAACTTCACAAATAATATTATGAACAATAAAAGTTTTACAAGGTTCTTTAAAATAAGTTTCTTTAGAATATTCTTCAGCTTGAATTAATTTTAAACAATTACTTTTTAAAACAATAACATTACTTAAAATATTTTTATCCAAAGATAAAACTTCACAAACATAATTAATATATTCAATAGCTAAATTAGGTTTTTCAATATAATTATTAGAACCTAATTTAATAGGATATTCCCAAATTGAAATAGATTTAGATTTTTTTTTTAAATTTAAATTTTTATTAATAACTTGTTTATAATTTCTAGTATCAACTAATTTATCTTTTTCATCAATTTCATCGTTAAATCCTTGATCAATCATATCTTCATCACTTGAATAATAATCACTTCTAAAATCATCTCTTGTAAAAATTGGAACTTGATTATTATTATTATTATCATTATCTATATCTTCATTAATTTCATTTTCGAATAAATCTTCATCTTCATAATCTTTCCTTTTTAACATTATATTTGGTAATATATTAAACATTTTTGAAGATATATAATCTCTTATTAAAAATGATTTAAATTCATTTATTGTTTCTATTACTTTATCAGGTTCTTTACTTGTCATTTTATATAATTTTATTATTTCTAAAATTTTATTTGCTTCTTCAACAGAAAGATAAATATTTCCATAAAAAGATTTTAAATTTGATAACATTTCAGCATCGCATAAATAGAAAAATTTATATAATTTAATTAAATAATCAGATATTATTGAAAGGAAATCTTTCTCTAAAATTTTAGGTAAATATTCACTTAAAGTCCATTTAGTTTCTAATTTTGGGATTTGAGATAAATTATTTTCATCTTCTTCAAATGAAGGAATTCCAGCATAATTATACATATCTCTAAATAAAAGCATTTTCCAAGATTTATTTTTTTCTAAACAAATTTGAGTAAAAATTGGAGTTCTTCTAATTGAATTTATTAATAAATCAATACTTTTATCAAAATCTTCATAATTTGATTTATCATTATAAATTAATATTTTCTTATTATCAGCATAAACAATTTTGAAACCAAAATTAATAATTTTCTGAATTAATAAATTAAAATATTTTTCCATTAATAAATTGATCATTCTATAAATAACCGGATCATAAAATTTAGAATTAAAAGAAGAAATCCATCTATAAAAATGAATTAATAAATAATCAGCAGTTTGAGCATATTCTAAAGAAATTTCTCCAATATCATTCAACCATTTTTCAACCATTTTTTTCAATACAATAAAAGCATTTGCTCCTAAAACAAATTCATCTCTTTCCATTTTATATCTATCAATTTTTTTTAAATTCTCTTCATGAGTATGAGAAACACCAATATTTTTTTTTTTCTCTCTTTCAACATATTGTAATTCATATCTTCCTCCAATATCTCTTAAATTATCACTTTCAATAATAGAATTAGCACAAAATAATCCAATATCAATTTCTTGAACATAACCTAAATATAAACCTTTATTAATAATTTTACTAAATTCTTTATCAATTTGACCATAAAAATCATGATTAATATCTCCTCCTCCTAAATCAGGAAAACCAGAATGTGAATACCATAATATTTGTTTAGACATAGTTAACATTCTTCCAAATATTACATCTATACAATATATTGCCATATCATTTTCGATATTTGATATTGGAATATTACAATAATATCCTATTTTCTCTCTTGAATTATATATTGCATATAAATCTATATAATGTTCTGTTAATTTTTTTATTGTAAATTTTATCCAATCTAATGCTGGGTAATTATTATCTTCTTTATTATATGGATATATTATTATCGGAAATTCTGATATTAATGTTAAACCTAAATCAAATAATTTTTCCTGAGAATAAAATGTTTGTTGGATTAATATATTTGGTATGTTTTTATTATTTAAATTCTGGTTTTTCGTATTGTAACGTATTTCTGATAAAAGTAAATTTATTTCTTTTAATGTTAATTTTAAATCTTGTCTTACATAAGATTCAACAGTAAAATCAAATTGAGGAAAATCAATTTCTGAATTTTCTTCTTGAATATCTTTATATATGTTATCTATTAATTTAGATATATTTGGTACTTCGATTTTAATTGATACTGGATTGACTATATAAAATTTAGCTATTTTTTCCTGGAATTTTAATAAAACAAAAATATGTCTTAAACCACAATTTGAATGATATAAATATATTTTATTTAAATAAATATTATTTTTAGTTTCACTTTCACTTTCTAAATTTTCATTTTTTCTTAAAGGAATTTCTGGATTTTTTACTTCGAAATCATCCATAATAAATTCAAATTGTTCAATAGGTAAATTTATTTTTCTTTTATTATTAAATTTAATTATACTTCCTAAATTTTTAATCACTTCATAAACTAAAGGAATTTTAGTTTGATAAACACCTTCAATTGAAGGAGTTACTAAATAATCATTGAAATTATTAAATGTTGTTATAAAATCTTTTTCTTCAAAATCAAATTCATATAAATTTAAAATTGGTTTATTTCTTGGTAAAATTAATTTAACTGGTTTAAAAACATCTGAAACATTTTGTTTCATTGAATTTATAAAAATTTTCCTTTTTACTTTTAAATTTATTTTAGTCATTATATTACCAAAAACAACCCATAAATTTAATAAACCTAAATTTTTTGGATTTTCCTTTACTTGAATAATATATATTAATTCTTTTCTAAAAGCATTTTCAATATTAATATTTAATTGTGTCATTCTTAAATTTGATATATTTGGTTTTTTATTATTTTTATTTTTTAATTTTTTCCATTTTTTTTTCTGTTGTTTTAACCAACCATTAAAATCATCATTAACATTAATAATATCTTCATTTTTTTCTTCTTCAACTTCTAAAAACATATTATTATTATTTTCATACTGAATCACATTTTTAGACATATATTTCTCAATATTATTAGCATTATTTTTTTTCTTTTTTGCACTATCTTCTTTCTTTCCTTTTTTCTTATAATTTTCATTATCTAAATCTAAATTTAATTTTTCTAAATCTTTTTCAACTAAAATCATTTTATCAACATAATCTAAATGAGTGAAAAAATTATTTAAACTTTTTTGTTCATTTTTCTTTCTACTCATTAATCTATTAACCCATTCAGGATATTTAATATTAGGAAAAGGATTATCCACTTTTTGCATAGCAGCAGGAATGATAATAATTTTAAGAATATTTCCAGCTAATCTTTCTTTATAATAATCCCAATCAATAACATCTCTCATATCAATATCATCGATGGAATAATCTTTTAACCATTTTCTCAATAATTTTTTTTTAACATTTAAAGGACTTTGAAAAACTACAGTTGGAATAGCTCTTTCAGCAATAGGAGCTTCCAGTGGCTTTTTACTAATAATAAATTTACTACATAAACCTTTTTCTCTTAATAATTCACTTCCTAATATTTCAGATAATCTCTTAGCACAAGTTATTGATGTTGATTTTTGAGAACCATATTCATCTATTGATTTACTCATCATTCTACTTTCTTCTATATAATCTAATAATTCTTCATCATTTATTCCTTCTCCATTTAATTCTAATATACTATACCATCTTCTTGCTATTTCTGCACATTCTAAATAACACTCTCTTAAATTTTTTCCTTTCAAAAATTGACCAAAAACTTCTTCTTGAAATATTTTTATTATTTTCAATTCTCCTCTTCTTTTCAATTCAAATCCTTTTAATTCTTGAATTTTATCATCAAAATCTATCACAATATATCTTTTCTTTAACATTTTCCCTTCTTCTTTTGCTGCTGGTAAAACCATACATTTATAAGGACCATCAATTTCAAAAAAAACACTCATTTCTCTTCTGACAATCCAATTATCATTAGCATCTTTTTCATTATAAACAGGGTTAGAATATTTATCATAAGTTCTTTTATTAAGCATAGATTGTGGAAAAGCAAAATTTATTTTTTTCCCATTTTTTAATCTAAACTTGTAAAATTCAGGAAAACCTTTAGGCAAGCAACACCAAATACCATCAGTATCTAATTCTAAAGGTTTTCCAATTTTTTCAATAAATTCTCTTGCTTCTGTAATTAAATGAGATCCTAAATATGTTACCATTGCTGCCATTTCCATTGAAAACCAACGAGATCCTTTTCTCATTACGTATCCATAAAATGAATTCAATATTATTTTATGTGCTAATTGAAGTGAATCATATAAATCTATCATATTTTTTGTATATAATATTTCCTCCTGATCATTCTTATTATGAGCTTCTTCATTTTTTATTTTCCATTCTTTCACTTTGTATTTAAATTCATATCTTCTATCACGAAAATCACGTACTGTATCTACATAAAAGGAATTTTCTCTCATACAAACTACTCCTTCTTTTTCTTTTAATTTTTTTATATGTATTTGCTTATATACTTTACTACAATATGTTTTTACTCTTTTTATTATATTTTTCTTATATTCATCCTCATTTATATCTCCAATTTCCATTTCTTCATTATTCATTAATTCGAAATCGAATTGATATTTTAAATTTTCATATTCACTTCTAGTTAAAGGAAATAATTCTCCTCTCCAAGCCCATTTCATATGTCTTTTACATTCATCAATATTATTATATAAACATTTTGAACAAATTTCTTCTGTTGCTATTGCAACTGGTTGCAATTTATTTGTTAATATTATATTAGGATACATTGCACCAACATCTAAATGATATATTAATGGATTAAGTGATACATTTAAATTTTTATTTGATATTTCATATAATGCATTTAATTTATCTTTTATGTCATTTACGACTTCATCATAATTTTCTATATCATCTTTACTATATTTTCCTTTATTTTCTATTTCCATAGAAAATTTTATATAATCTTCAGTTGAATTAATTAACTCTTCATAAGCTTTACAATCAAATTTAAATTCTGTTGGAATATCAACTCTATATATTCCAACATTTAAACATTCAACATGACCTCCAGAATAAGTTTCATTATCGATTAAATGTCCTTCGAAAAATTTTTCAAATTCACTGACTTGCTTTTGAGGAAAGATAATATTTCTTCTATAAGCTTGAGCCATAAGTAAATTTTCACAAAGAGTTCCAGAACCTTTTCTTAATACATCATCCGGAGCAAGTGGAATGATAGTACATAAAGCAAAAATAAAATCATGAATCATTAATTTATATAAATAATAAGTAGCTAAAGCATCAGAAACTGAATAAGCACAAAATTGTTTTGGAGTTTCTCTTGCATTTTGTACCATTTTTTCAGGATCGACTTCAATAGGATTATAACCTAATTTTGCTTTTGTTACTGCTTTTAAACCATGAGAACCTTGAGGTAAAAATGCATCTCTTTTAACCCAATATAAACAATCTATATGAATTGAATATCTTCCCATATATTCTCCTTCTCCTGGTTTATTTGATAATGTTATATTTTGAAGTCCTAAATCTTTCTCTAATGACATTCCATATACTTTTAATCTTGCTCCTATAAATGGTATGTCAAAGTAATCTCCATTAAATGTAACAAATATATTTGGACGGGTTTCTTTACAATGAAGGACAAATCTTTTTAAAAGTGATTCTTCATCTTTTTCATTAAATATATGAAAATTTCCTTCGAATTCTGGTTTAGGTGAATATTGAAAATCTTCAATTTCTTCACTAATAATACTTCTATTAGTGATTAAATAACCATCACCATCAATCATATATGAAATAAGCATAATTGAATCTATTCTAGCATCAGGAAATTTTAAAGGTAATTTTGTAGTTTCAATATCGAAAGCTAATACAGTTAAAGGATTTTTAGATAATTTATCTTGAAGATGCTCTATTATACATCCTGTATCTCTATTATATTTTATTTTATACCATAAACCACATCTTATCTCTTTATCTATACATACTCTACTATGATATAATACATCATCTTCTCTTATATCTTCTATTTTATCTTGAAGATCTTCTGTATCTTTAAAATCTAATATATTTAATACTTTTTTTTTTGCTTTTTTCTTTTGAATTATTGGTCTTAATGAATTACGAACTGAAACTAAATTTTGAACATTTTTAAAATTTACTTTTATTAATTTTTTCCTTATTCCTGATAAATGATTTGGTAAATCTAAATCTACTTTTTCTACTATTTCACTTGAAGATATTTTTCCTTCATATTGTTTTGAAAGAAATTGATGATAATCTTCTAAATAACCATCTTGAACAATAATATAAAAATAAGGTTCATATTTATATATACATTTTTTTAAAACATTACCATTTTTATCAGGAGTTTCTAAATAAAAATACATTAATAAACATGCTATTTGTTTATTTAATGTTATATTTTGATTTGGAATTAATGTTGTTTGACCTAATTCTTCTGGAACTGAAAATGATTTTAAATTTCCTAAATATCCTATAAATTCTTCATCTTCTTCTATAAAATTAATTCCTATTCTATTTTTATTATTATTTTATTTTACTCAGATTCAAATATTTCTGGATCAAAAAATTCTCTTTCTAATTTCTTACCGCCTTTTTTATCATTGTTTTTCATTAAATTTAAAAAAAAAATAATTTGTGTTTTCTATTTTTTTTAATTTTTAAATGGATGAGATAACGGTATATTAATTTATTATATAATTAATTTTTTGAATTTTTTATTTTGATAATAATAATCAAAAACTCAATTGTATGACTTTTAATAATGGTCATTAAGTTGTTAAATATAATATTTATGAAGTTAATATTATTTTTTCTTCATGTTATTGAAATATTTGTTTTAGTTTATTTTTTTAAAATATTATTTATTTAATTCATAAATAAATAACTGAGTCTCCTTTTCCTAAAATAATTATAATAAAAATACTTTTTGAAAATATATAAGTTAAATTAAATAATGAATAATGAATTTATATAAAAATAAATCATATTTGAATAAAATATTTTCTATTATATTCAATATACAAATATATTTAATTCTTTATAACTTTAAAAATGGATAATAACAGCAAAATAATTTTACCAAAATCGAATAAATTAATTTCATTTCCAAAATCAATAGATAAGCCATTATTTATAAAAACAAATGTATTAAAATTGAAAAAGAAATCAAATAAATTATCATATGATGAAATATTAAACATTAATAAAGAAAATATAAATAATTACTCAAATTATTTAAGTGAAATAGTATATTCGGAAGAATTATATTATAACTCAAAACATATTTCATATGATGAATTAATAGATTATATAAATTTAAATGAACCATATGGAAAAGATAAATATAAAAACTTTAAATATTCTAATTATAAATATGATAATAATATTTATTTTTCTTCAAATTTTGAAAGTGGGAATTTAAGAATGGCAATAAAACATTCAAATAATGAATATGATTTAATAATAAGACCAGAAACAAATTCAACTCAAAATTTTCAATGGTTTTTTTTTTTAGTTGAATTAACAAAACCAATTAAATCAAAACAGTACATCATTAAATTTAATATAATTAATTTATGTAAAAAAAATTTATTATTTAATGAAAAAATAAGAATATTATCATATTATAATAATTATTGGTCAAGAGATACATTTAATATAAATTTATATGAAAATTCACTTCCTAATTATAATGTAGAATATGATTATAATGAAAATGATTATTATAATGAAAAATCATTTTATACATTAACATTTTCTTTTGATTTTTCAAAAATAGAAACAAATAATAAATATGTTTTTTTTTCATATTGTTATCCATATACATATTCAAAATTAACAAATTTTATTTTTTCATTAAATACAAAAAAATATATTCATTATGAAGAAATAGGGAAAACAATATTAGGAAATTCAATTTATATGATAATAATAACAAATTTTAAAGATTCTTTAGAAATAATGTCAAAAAAAAAATGTATTTTATTAACAGGAAGAGTTCATCCAGGAGAATCAAATTCATCATATGTAATTCAAGGATTAATAGAAAATTTATTAAGTAATGATGTATTAATAGATAAATTAAGAAAAAATTTTATTTTTAAAATTATACCAATGTTAAATCCAGATGGAGTAATTTTAGGAAATTATAGATGTAATTTAAATGGTTATGATTTAAATAGAATGTGGATTGATTATAATGTTGAAATTTCTCCTTCAAATTTTTATGTTCATGAAATTATTAAAAAAACTATAGAAGATAGAGATATTTATTTATATTGTGATTTTCATGGTCATTCAGCTAAACAAAATTTCTTTTTATATTGTTGTAATAATAATAATAATGATGAAGAACTAAATTTTATTAATTTGTTTAATAGAGAAAGTATTTATTTTGATAAAAAAAATTGCTATAATAAAATTTCCCCTTTTAAAATTACTACTGCAAGAGCTGTTATGAAAAATTATTATGGAATTAATTTAAGTTTTTGTTTAGAAAGTTCTTTAACTTCTTATAAATTACCTAATGGCTCTATTTATCCTTTTAATATTGAAAGTTATAAAAAAATTGGAAAAGATTTTGTCATTGCTATTTATAAATTAACTAATTCTAAATTATTTAATTCTGATTTTAAAGTTATTTATTCTGATAAAAAAGATAATATTTTAAAAATAAGTAAAAAAAAATCTAAAACTGTTTTTTTACCTCCTATTATGCATCATAAAGCAAGTTATTCTGTTTCTTTATTAAATACAAATAACTATTAAATTTATATAAATATCTTAATTAATAATTCTAAAATAGTATAAATAAAAAAGGTAAAATTGGAAAATTAAATTTAATAAACTAATTGTAATAATTTTTTTATTCATAAATCGCTCAAAAAATTTTTTTCACAATTAATGAACATAAAAAGGGAAATCTTAGATTAAATGAAAAACCCAATAATTATTTTTTTAAAATTAATATAGTCAAAAGAAAAATTTTCCTCAATTTTCAGAAGGAATAAGAGATTTGATTTTTTTATATATTTATATTTAATATTTTTTTTAATTAAATAAAAAGCTATATTAATTTCTGATATATGGAATTATACATTAACAAAGTATTTGATAGATATAATTTGATTACTTCTAAAACAAGAATATATTAAAAACACTATATAAATCATTTTCATTACAATCGTTTCCGATTTTTTCAAAGCAAAAGAATATTTCTAAAATCAATTAATTCATTATTATCATTATTTCCAAAATCACATAATAAATGAAAGAATATTGTTAAGATGATAATATAATTTTTGTAAATGAGGTTTTTCATTTAAAGAATGTTTAATATGATTTTTAAAAACTGGAATAATATGAATTTGATTATCAAATAAATTATATAAACTTTTTTCACTTTCTTTACAATAACATATTGCTTCATTTTCATAACAACCATCACATTTAGTATTATTTAAATAACTTTGAGATAGCAATTTTTATTTATTATTAATATTTTTATTTATTTGAGAATTTTCAAAATTTTTCGAAACTAAATTATTATTTGATTCTCACATTTCTTCGGTTGAATTTTCTTCTAATTCTTTTTCTAAAAATTTTATTAATTTTTTTTCTTCTTCTTTTTTTGTTTTTTTGATGTTGATGATTTTACACCTTTTTTTCTTGTTATTGATTTTTTTAGAACCTGATGATTTTATACTCTTTTCTGATAAATCCTTTTTTGATGATTTTGATTTGGTTTTGGCATTTATTTTTATTTTATTTATATTATTTATTCTTTTTTTTTATTTAGTTTTATTTATACTTTTTTCTTATATTTTTATGTTTAATAATAAATACAAATATTTCATTTAATTATTTATATATATTTTTTTCATAAGAAATTAAAAAATGATATAATTATTTTATATATAAAAAAATTTTTAGTAATGGATTATTTATATGATTGTATTAATGAATTAAATAAACCATTAAATATAAGAAATTCAAATATAATAATAAAATATATTAAATCTCTTTCACCATTTATGTCATTAATGAATCATGAAATAAAAAAGAATCCATCTCATTTAGAAAACACAGTGAAAATATTTCATTATATGAAAAAAGAAAAAAATGAAATAATAGTAAAAGAAGGAGAAAAAGGAGATGAATTTTTTTTAATATTAAAAGGAAAAGTAGCAATATTAGTTTTAGAGCCAAAATATTATAATATGACAGAAGAAGAGTATATTCTTCATTTATTAAAATTAAAACAAAATAATGAAAATGAATGTATAAAACAAACAATAATACAAAATCAATTAATTTATCCTATTGAAGAGAACTTTGATATTTTATTAGAAGAATTAATAGGAAGAAAAACAAAACAAGGAAGTTATTTAGACAATGAAAAAATAATATTAAAAGCAAATGATGTTTATTTAAAAATAAAAGATAATAAAAACAAAAAGAATATAATGTCACCTGAAGAATATATAAATATTAATGAAGTAGATAATTCAATAATAGAGAATAATAATAATTTATTTGATGGTAAAGGAAATAAAAAAAATAAAGTTTTAATTATGTCTTATCAATTAGTAAATTATTTTGAAACTGGACAAACTTTTGGGGAAGTTGCTTTACAAAATTTAAATAATAAAAGAATTGCAACTGTTATTTCTGTTGAAGATTCACATATTGTTTTTATTAATAGAAATGAATATAATTCACTTATTAAAAATTGCATTGAAAGAAATATTAAAAAATTTTATTCTATTATTGATTCTTTTAATTTATTTAATGATGTTTCAAGATATATTTTTGATAAAAATTATTTTAATTTTTTCATCTATAAAAAAATCAATAAAGGAAATTTCCTTATTAATCAAAATGAAAAATGTAAAGACATTTATTTTATTTTTAATGGAGAATTTGAAGTTTATACAATAAGAAATATATTTGAAGTTAATAATTTATTAATATCATATAAAAAAAAATTAGTTAATTTAAATCCTGAAAGTAGAAAAGAATATAATTATCATGAGGAAGAAAAAGAAAATGATGATTTAATAATAAATAAAAAATTTAAAACTGAAGAAAGTAATAAAATTTTATTTCAAAAAAGAAAAATTAATTTAGGTATTCTAGCAAAAAGAGAAATTGTAGGTTTTTCTGATTGTTGTTTTATTTTTGACAAAAATGAAAAAAAAAGAAAAAGTTATTTATATTGTAAATGCATTTCACTATATGGAGAAGCTTATAATATTAGTCAAGAATTTTTTGATAAAATGATAAAATATGAAATTAAAGTTTTTAAATTAAAAGAAAAATATGAAATTACAAAATTAAAATTATATATTGAAATTCTTCAAAAGCATAAAAAAAGAATTTATGATAAAATTCAATTTAAAAATAATGAAATTTCAAAACAATTTTACTTAAAAGATTTAAAAGATAAAAATTTACATGAAAAAAATAGATTATATACTTTTGAAAATAATGCAAAAATTTTAAAGGAAAATTTAAAAATAAATTCAAATGAATATAAAACAATAACTACAAAAAATTTTTTTAACACTTTAAATAAATATTCAATTAAAAAAACAAGAAATAGAAATAATTCAGATAAATTACCAAAAATAATAGATGGATATAGTAAAGAAATAATTGATAAAAATCCAAATTATATTCATAAATATAAAAAAAATAATACTATTGATGATACTTATAGAATTACTTTAACTAATAGAAATTTATATGATAATATTTTTCATAGTTATGTTACTCTTTCAGATAAAAATTTTAATTCTGTTTCTGATTTTAATAATTTAAAACAATCTAATAATCATTATAGATCTTTATCTCAATCAATATCTGATAAAGTAAAAAATAAAAAAAATTTCAAATTAAAAAAATATTCATTTAAAAAAAACAAAGAAGCAAATATTTATGATATGCTAATTTTCGATAAATTTAATTCATGTTTTAATCAAGCATTAAGAACATTTTCAATTGATAAATCAAAAACTATAAATAAATAACACATAATATATTATATTTTTTTTCAAATAAATCAATATTAAACATATTAAACAATATTTAAAGATAAATTTTTTAAAAAACAAAGTTAATTAGAAATTATTGATAAAAGTTTTATTGACTCTTATTTGAGAAATATTAAAAAATGATTCCTTTTAATAATGAAAAAAATTTCAATAAAAATACAAAACAGAATAAACAACAATAAATAAT
>JAEEGK010013333.1_pt1 | contig 18529 bp, 17 predicted proteins | sample 8958771 | NCBI WGS metagenome assembly JAEEGK01 (sample SAMN16246547, study PRJNA631951) | gut metagenome | biome: gut microbiome; feature: rumen; material: SC-attached | host: Bos | place: Iran: Karaj | collected 2018-10
ATAAGCGTGAATTCATGCTTGGACTCTGCCTCGTAAGTATAGCTTCCTTTGGTCAAGAGACCTACAAAGGTCTCAAGAAACGGCTTACCGCTCGCTCCGAATCCAAACTCTGTTCTGTGGCTCACCCAGGTATCACCGGAAAATACTTCAATAATCAAGTCTATGTTACAAGCCACATACACTGCCAGCAATATGCCGAAGGCGCACAAAAGCATCCAATCCGCTTTTTTGTTTTTTAAAGAAACAATGATAAATACAAGAAACACTAACGAAAGCGCTACCCACCCCGACAACACAAAGCTCGTGGAAAGCGCATAGAATACCAGCCCTATACCGGCAATAATCTTACCCGACAAGGCCTTCTCCCTGAATCTTAGGATACAGTAAATCAAAAGCGGTGTTCCCATCACAACGTTGCCGTATATGCTGTGAACAGGCAACAGTGCGAATAAAAACGCCGTTCCGAAAGAAATTAAATAGTTGTCGGTAAACTTCCTTACGCACAAGTACATTCCCACATATGCCGTCACAACGGTAATGCAGTGCTGAATAAGGAAAGCCGTATATACGCTGAAAATCGAATAAAGCGGCACAAATATCGGGCAGAAGGGCTTAAGTCCTTCCTGCGGAATTCCGCACATCATCTGTTCGTAAACAGACGCCCCGAAATATCTTGCCGGGAAAACATAATTCAATATAGTCTCATCAAGCTGATCGTGAAACGGGAACACAGCATTGCCGAGCCCGTCACGAAACGTCAGATAAAGAACAGGACTGAGAACCGCACACACGGCCAAAAGTCCCAACGCAACCATAATTAGATTAACAGATATCTTTCTACTCTTGTCCTGCATCGTCCTAATGCTGTCCTTAGATTTCCCCCGTTATTTTATCTTTTTTATTATTACATACATCCGGACTGTTGTCACGCTTTAATTGGCAAAAGCAGAATACACATAAAACTCGCGCAGAATCCAAACCTTCACATCACTGCCAGCTCATGCTCAGGCGCTCCGTAATCTTCTCGGCGCTCTTGGTGATTGCAAGGCCCTCCTGACCGGTTTCTTTGAGGCATGAAGGAAGCAATCTTCCGATACGGTTCATGGAATCAATGACCTCATCGGGCTCTATGGCGCTTCGTACGCCCGCCATAGCCATCTGGGAATAAACTACGGCATTAACTGCACCCGCGGCATTTCTCTTGATGCAGGGGACCTCTACAAGGCCCGCTACGGGGTCGCAGGTAAGTCCCAGCATGTTCTTAAGGGTAAGCGCTGCGGCATGCACAATCTCTTCGTTGCCACCGCCTTCAAGGTACGCAAGAGCCCCGGCAGCCATGGCGCCGGCACTTCCTATCTCAGCCTGGCATCCGCCTTCGGCGCCGGAAATGCTTGCACTTGTAGCTATTACCTCACCGATACCTCCTGCAACATACAAGGCTTCTATTATTCTTTCACGCTCAACATTTTTGTGCTTAATATATGTCAAAAGAACTGCAGGAATGACGCCGCAGGAACCCGCTGTAGGCATAGCGACAATCCTCTTCATGCAGGCGTTGGATTCGCCCATTTTAACGGCCTTTTCGATAACTTCAAGAATGAACCCGTCAATAAGCGAATCACCCTTCATCCTGAAGGCTTCTATCTTGCCGCCGTCTCCGCCCGCCATACCGCTTGCGGAGCGAATCGACGCATCGTACTTTTCATCGGCTTCGGTTATGGTATCAAGCATAGACTCCATCGTCTTCATGGACTCTTCCTTTGTGACACCACGCTCTTTCATATCGTCTTCCAAAATCACCTGCCAGAAGGGAATCTTCTGTTCCTCCGAAATTGCGGTTATCTCAGACAGCTTCTTAAAACTCATTTTTCCCCTCCTCAATCAGACTGTAATACGTAACTTTGTTGACTCCGTCCAGGTTCTTTAGCCACTCAAGATACTTTCCGGGCACTTCCTGGTCGCACTCTATTACCATAACCGCATTACCGCCTCTGCTCGCGCGATAAAGCTGCATGGTCGCTATATTGACCGATTTTTCTGCCAGCATACCCGTGACTTCAGCCACATGACCCGGCTGATCCTGATTGTGCACGATAAGCGTAGGAAAATCTCCCGAAAAATTGGCATCAAGACCGTCAATCTTTGCAATATTAATGAGCGAACCTCCCACAGACTCTCCTACTATGGAAAGCTGCCTTCCGTGCTCGCCCACAAGCTTAATCTCAACCGAATTGGGGTGCGCATCCTTAATGTCAGCCTTGCCGAAACGGACTTTAATGCCTTTTTCTTTGGCTATATTAAGGCTGTTTGGAATATTGTCATCGTCCATTTTCATGCCAAGGATTCCCGCCACCAGCGCCGCGTCGGTGCCATGACCCTTACCCGTAGCCAGAAAAGAACCGTACAGTCCGATATCCGCGGACACAACATTCTCGCCCAAAAGGCGCCTTGCCACATAGCCGATTTTAACCGCACCGGCAGTGTGAGAACTCGACGGTCCCACCATTACCGGCCCGATAATATCAAATAAATTCATGATTCTTTATGATGAGCGACTCACCATATCTCCTTCTCTAACTTCTCTCTTCAAAGAAAAAGAATCCATATCCCAAAGATATGGACCCCTTTGTCATTTACAATATTATTATCAGGCAAGACCGTTGTCAAGTGAATGCACGGAAGTTATGATGCCTTCAGCGAAAGAACGGCTCTCTTAAGCTCACCAAGCCACTTATCTCCGTGGGTATACGCCGCCTCGCAGGCAAAAAGTGCCATGGTATTAAGCTGGCTGTAGCCCGTCGCGGCAATGCTCTTTTTTAAAGCAAGTCTCAACCTGCGATTGGGAACGAAAATATTGGAAGCCTGCAAGCCCGCAAGGTTAAAGGTCTTGCTGGTATTTTTACATAAAAAAAGAGGTGTCATATCTGTACCGACCCCCAAAAGTTAGACCCAAAATCTAACATTTGGAGGTCGGTATTTTTATGTCTAAGTATTCTTTTGAATTCAAAAAGAAAGTTGTCAAAGCCTATTTAAACGGTGAAGGTAGTTATATGACGTTTTGCTTGTAACAAAACAGAATACGGATAACGCAGGCCCTGGCAGAGATGCCAGGGTCTTTTTTGTTGTTATTTTGGCGAAAACAATACAACTATTCGTTGTGTGAGTTGCGCGAGGACGGTAGAAAAATAACGTTCAATATGCTAAAATAATAGTTTAGATTATTATGCGCAAATGCAGGTAAAATCAGTGTTTTTAAGTAATTGATCAGAAATTGTGTAACAGTCCAAAAAATTGGATAGGTCACGATATATACTGGCTATAGAAAATGAAAAAAGAAGCTCTTAAATCCATTCGGGAGGGGTTCAAGATGAAAGTAAAGGGATTATTTAAAAAGGCAATTGGCGGAATGACGACAGTGGCTGTAATTGCATGTATGCTCTTTAATCCAGCCGTAACGATGTCAGTTCATGCGGGGAGCACGACAAGTAATCCTGGCGGAAAGTTATATGAATTTGATAAAGATGGAAAATATGATATTTCAGCAGTTACCCCATCAACAATATCATCGACTACAGATTATGGCTCATTTTCAATTAAAGGAGACATGACCTCTATTACAGCAGTCAATGGTTTTACTGCGTATGAGGTTAAAGATGGAAATGTTACTTTGAATTATTCCGTAGGGACCAAATATGCTAATGCTGCTAGCACAGATTGGCATTTATATGATGACAAATCCAAGAAGATAAACGGTGAAGAGTTTGAAAGCAACATTCTCTCCGGTGGTCTTGTGCTTCAAACATCATTGGATGGAACAAATTGGGTGACGGATAAATACCTTTCAAATATCGCTGCTGATGCCAACTATGTGCCTGATTTTTATAATACTAAAGACATCCAGCAGGTTAATGGCTGCTACTACAGGCTTCTTGTAGTTTATGAACTTGAAAAACAAGTAGAGGATGGCAACGTATGGTTTGTAAGCTACGATAAATTCGAGTATAAGAAATGCGCGGAGGTGTATTCATTTTACCTGATTAACAGCTCGGAGAATATGAGCAATGGAACGCCATCAACTGCTACACCGAAGAAGAATCTAGGGAGCTTAACTAATACTGGTAAAGATAATGGTTATTCAGGGCAAAATGCTATAACAAACAAGGATCCACACTATGGGTGGGAAATTGGCCAGTTTTATGTAAATGGATATACGAGGGAAACCCAGGATAATGTAACGGGCACACCAATATTTCTTAAAAATGTCGGAGACAGAGTTACACTTTGGTTTAATCTTAAGCAGGATATTACCTGCCTGAATGGAAATGCAAACCTTCAAATTTCAGAAGATAAGAACGGCTATGATCAGTACTTCCAAACATGCCAGACAAATATGAAAAGAGGAACCCTCATTATACGATATACCGATTATGAGGGGGTAAGACACGATCCAATTATCTATACAGATTACCTTGCGGCTAATGCACGCACCGGCGCGGACACTAAAGTTGAGCTTTTTGAAGAGGGTGATTATGAAATCGCATTAGATTATGAGATTGTCGATAAGTCGGGAGTAGATTCCTATACGAACTATAGAATCTTCTTTACGTTCTCCATCCGTAATGGAAACTGCATGGTTTATCCCTTTGATATCACCTCTGGGGCTGAGCTACAGGATAATGCCATAACAGAGAACGGTTTCAAACTGGATATGGCAAAATCCAGATATTTAACGATCGATGTAAAACGCACTGTTCTTGTTAATGGAACTAACGGAAGAACGGAAGATGTTAGATTTAACAGGCCTGCTAAAGACGGAGATCAATATAAGGATGAAGGTATCTATACTTTCACGGTAACAAATCTTTATACCAACGAGACTACTATAAAAACTATTTATGTTGGAGCGGATCCGTTTTTACGTGCTCTTTCACGAACGGGTCTGTCGGTTAAGGAACTGGAAGGCAAACTGGCTGAGGGCTACACGATTGATACTGACGGGAGCCTTATTGAGCCTGTAATTGAAGAGCTTGCTGAAGTTGAACCGGAAGAAACAATCGAAGAAACTGAAGTGGAAGAAACCGTGAAACCGGAGGCTACAGTAGAGAATAACACTGAAAGTCAGCTCCCGGAAAAAACGGCAGAGGAGACGACCGACGAAGCTCCTGAGGAGGAATTGACAGAAGAAAAAACCACAAATACGGGGACGTTTGTCGTTATCGCAGTTATTCTTGTAGCAGCTGCAGGTGTGGCTGTGTATGCAAGTAAAGCTTCAAAAGGGAAAAAAGATGAAAAAGCAGCCATGACAAACGTAGAAACGCCTCTTGAAGAGGATGAAAAGAACAATGGAGGTGATGCAGAATGAGAAGAATAGTAGCATTTATTCTCGCCGGAGTTCTCCTGCTTACTGGGTGCGCTTCTAATTCAACACCTGCAGTAACAACCCCAGAAACCACGGGAAACGAAGATATTGTATCTGAGGTTACTGAGGCGGTTTCTAATGTAACTGAGGAAAGTGACGTTTTAGAAACTACAGATGACGGGCTCATTCATGTTGTGGTAGGAGACGACGAAGAACCCGATGACTCCGATTATGAATATGAGCCTGAGTTTTCAAGTTTGAACGACGAGGCACTGACTGATTATGTCGAGGATGCCATTTATGAAGAGTTAGTCTCTGCACTTGATAGCGATAAGTATTATGTTGAAAACGTCAGCGCGGTATATATTTCACAGGAATACATCGATGAACTGACCTACAATTCCAAATCAAATATCTATTTCGGATACACATTAGAAGATTTAGACGCCCAGTTCCAGGGAACAAGATACGTTTTCACATTAGGTGAAGATGGTGACACCGTGGTGCGGCCTTTTGAGACTTATGATGATACATACGAACAAATAATTAAGAATGTTGCAATCGGAACAGGCGTGATTCTGGTCTGTGTTACTGTTTCTGTAGTTACGGCTGGAGCAGGAGCACCTGCAGTTAGTCTTATATTCGCTACAGCAGCAAAAACTGGAACAATCATGGCTCTTTCGTCTGGAGCTATTGGAGGGGTATCAGCTGGAGTTGTTACGGGAATAGAGACTGGAGATATGAGTGAGGCCCTTAAAGCAGCAGAACTCGCAGCCAGTGAAAGCTATAAGTGGGGCGCTATTACCGGTGTTATCACTGGTGGTGTTGGAGAAGGAATTAATTATGCCAATGCAATGCGTTCGCTGCGTGGTGTACCGTTGAATCTTACTACTCAAGAAGCGGCAGCGATTCAGATGCAAACCAGGTATCCTGCGGAAGTAATCAGCCAATTCCACACAATGGAAGAATTCAAAGTTTTCCAGGAGGCAGGGCTCCGGGCTCAAATGATAAATGGTGAAATGGCCTTAGTTCGTAGTGATATAGATCTTTACAACATCGTTGATGAAATGGGTCGAAACAACCTTATGAGAATGCAAAAGGGACTCACACCTATAGGAATCGACGATGCTGGCAATGTATTCAAGTATGAACTGCATCATGTCGGACAGGAAGCAGATGGAGTTTTAGCTATTCTAACAACTGCAGAGCATGACAACGCAGCGCTTCATGGATTTAAGGCGATTTCTGAGATTAATAGACCCGAGTTTGATGTAGTACGACGTCATTTTTGGAAGACTATGGCCAAGTTACTGGCAGAGGGGGCCGTATAAAATATGGATGATATCATCAAAATACTAAGAGTAATGGAAGATTTTGATTGTTTGAATGGAGCCTCTGAGAAAGAGATAGAGGCTGCTGAAAATGATCTTGATTTGAAATTTGCCAAGGACTATAGGAAATACCTTTCTGAGTATGGATTAGCCAGCGCAGCAGGGCACGAATTTACGGGTATCGTTAAATCACCTAGGCTTAATGTGGTTGATGCAACTGTCAGGATATATAAAAAGATACAGGATTTGCCCACAAAATCCTATGTTGTAGAAGAATTAAATATAGACAGCATCGTTATTTTGCAGACGGAGGATGGTTCCATTTATGAAGCTGCCCCCAGGAAGCTATCCAATAAAATTGCAGATTCTTTATGTGATTATTTGAAGGAGGGATACCGTGGTTAGCTTATCAACTTTAGAGGAAATTAAAGACCTGCGCTCTGTATGGCCGCATGAGGCATTAGACTTTACACCTTGGCTGGCAGATAACATTGATATGCTTGCTGATGCAGTAGGGATTGATATCACTGTTGATGAGACCGAGAGCTCTGTTGGTGATTTCAACGTAGATATCTACGCGAGTGAAACCGGCAGAGAGCGAAAGATTATAATCGAAAACCAGCTTGAGGATACAAATCACGATCATTTAGGAAAACTCATCACATATGCTTCCGGCAAGTCTGCGGATATCATCATCTGGGTTGTGAAGCATGCTCGTGAAGAGCACAAGGCCGCTATTGAGTGGCTGAATGCGCACACGGATGATAAGGTGGCCTTTTTCCTGTGTGAAATTAAGCTTTATAAAATTGGTAATTCTGAACCGGCTGTTAAGTTTGAGGTGATAGAACGTCCTAATGACTGGGCAAAAGAGATAAAGAAGGCTGAGAATAACAGCCCTCGTCATCAGAAACGCCTGGAATACTGGACCTCGTTTAATGACTACGCATTTAAGAATGCTGATTATGCTAAGCAGTTTAAACCCCGTAAGCCTTCAACAGATCACTGGATGGACGTGAGCATCGGATCTTCCGCAGCTCATCTTTCTATTACCATGATTCAGAAGAGAAATGAGACAGGCGTTGAGCTTTATATCAATGATGATAAGGAGCTCTTCAAGCAGCTGCGTGATAAGAAGGATTCAATCGAAAAGGATGCCGGTTTGACCTTTGATTGGCAGGAACTTCCGGAGAAGAAAGCGAGCAGAGTGCTTATTTCGAACCCGGCTAATTTTGACGATCCGTCAAAGTGGCCTGCACAGTTCGATTGGATTATTGATACTATGCTCAAAATGAAGAAGGCATTTAAGAAACATATTTAGTCGCGAGGGGGCTATATGGGAGAGGAAAAGAAACAGAAAAAGAAAATTATAACCCAGGAAGATATTATGAAAGTCCTGGATGCCTGTTATGACAAATCTTTATCGGGCATTGGAAAAGTAAGTCCTCCGGTCAGTCAGATGGCTGAGGACTATCTTTCCAGAAACAAGGAGCCTAAAGAAGCATGTAAAAAGATGCTCAAGAATCAGGTGGCTAAATGTACGACCTCTGGATTTATTACAGGGTTTGGAGGGGCTATTACTTTACCGGTTACGATTCCGGCGAACGTAAGCAGCGTGCTTTATGTGCAGATGAGAATGGTCGCATGTACGGCTTATCTTGCTGGTTTAAAACTTGATTCTGATCAGGTACAAACCTTTGTGTATGCTTGCCTTGCAGGAGTATCGGTTACCGAGGTCGTAAAGCAGGCCGGTATAAAAGTGGGAGTGAAGGTTGCTGAGAAAGGAATTGAGAAGATTCCTGGAAAAGCATTAGTTAAAATCAATCAGAAGATTGGGTTTAGGTTCATCACTAAATTCGGCGAAAAAGGAATTGTGAACCTCGGAAAACTTCTCCCGGGCGTAGGTGCAGTTATTAACGGTGGCCTGGATTATGCCGAGACTAAGGTTATAGCGAACAGAGCATATAAAATGTTTTTTGAGGGTGACTTCTCCGCGGGCGAGAAACCGGAAGAAGAAGTACCCGATGATGTTGCAGAAACAGTAATTGAGGCAGAAATCGTTGAAGTAGAAGATATTGATGAAGTGCCTCCAATTGTTGATGAGGAATAAGGTTTATTTCTAAGGGGGTGCAAATGCACCCCCCCTGGAGTGCACCCCCTCTCTTGAAACCCGGGGCGCGAGTAGTTTTTGACCCTATAAAAAACTACGTTTTGACTACGATTCACGGCCAAGATTTGCCACACTTTGCCGGGCTTTGCCATTTGGCCCGATTTTCTGTAAAATGACTGAAGCTTCAGCAGCCTAGCAAACCGGCGCAAACTGAAGCAATTTGATGCGGTTTTGGAGGTAAGAAATGCCGATAAAAGTATTATTCATCTGCCACGGCAACATTTGCCGTTCGCCAATGGCAGAATTCATAATGAAAGATCTGGTTCAAAAAGCAGGGCGCGAAGAAGAGTTTGAAATCGCGTCCGCCGCAACGAGCACGGAAGAGATCTGGAACGGCGTGGGGAATCCGGTGTATCCGCCCGCGAAGAGGAAGCTTGCTGAGCACGGGATCTCTTGTGATGGAAAGAGGGCAAGGCAGATCACCGAAAACGACGGGGAGTACTACGACCTCTTGATCTGCATGGACAGCGCCAATGTGAGAAACACAAAAAGAGTCTGCGGGCATGAGGAAAAGATTCATCTGCTGATGGAATATGCAGGGATGAACAGAGATGTGGCGGATCCCTGGTACACGGACGACTTTGAAACAACATGGCGAGATGTTTTGAAAGGCTGCAAGGCTTTGCTCGAAAAGCTATGATGATAGGCTTCCTTACGGGAAAACAATTGTTCGGTAAGGAAGCTTTTTTATATACTTTTTCAGAAAAAGTGATAGAATAATAGGGTAATTGAACAGCTATCGTTACGTGAAGGAGGTTTACATTATGAAGGTATTGCTGAAAGGGGGAAAACTCTATGACGGATCCGGTGCGGATGCTGTTATGGAGGATGTTTTGTTCGAGGATGATAAGATCCTGGAAGTGGGAAGCGGAATTGATGAGGCAAAGGCAGACAAGGTGATCGATATTACGGGAAAGTCTGTTGCTCCGGGTTTCATCGACGAACATTCACACAATGACTGGTTTGCCATAAAGAACGATCCCTTACCTTATTTTGAACCCTTTATAAAACAGGGTATTACCACGTTTATTTCGGGAAACTGCGGTGTTTCCGAGATCGGTTTTGAAAAAGACTGCAAGTACGTGGACAAGATGGGCGGCGGATTGTTCTTTTTTAATGACACCACGGGCGAGTACGGGAATGTAAAGGATTTTCTCGATGCCATTGACGGAAATTGTCCCGCAAACATGGCGGAACTTGTGGGCCATTGCTCGGCAAGAGCGGCTGTTTCCGGTTATTCCAACAGGAAATTGACACCTGAAGAAGAAAAAAAGATGCTCGACATCATCGAGGACAATCTTAAGAACGGTGCAGCCGGCGTTTCTCTCGGACTCATGTATGAGCCTGGACTTTACGCAGACAAAGAGGAGCTTAAGAAAGTGGCGGATCTTTGCGTAAAGTACGACAAGCCGCTTACCGTCCATCCCAGAGCCAATTCGGCTGTTTCCATGGCGTATCCGGAACTTCTCGGGCGCTCTCACATTTTGAGAGGTGTGGATGAACTTGTGGAGATCTCCAAAGGCACGAATCTCAAGCTGCAGTATTCCCATGCCATCTTTGTGGGACGCAGATCCCTTAAGGATCAGCCCGAATTTCTGGAACTCATAAACAAGATGAGAGCCGAGGGCGTAAGAGCTCAGTTCGACATCTACAACGAGCTCAAGGGTGTTTCGGTAATTACGGTAATCCTTCCCACCTGGTATCAGGGAATGAGCGAAGAGGAGAGGAACAAGCCCCTCACAAAGCTTAAGCTTCGTGCGCTCATCAAGGCAACGTCCCTGCTTTTGGGCTTTGGTTATGACGACATTGAAGTCGCTTACATCGGACCCGGCTACGAAAAGTACGAGGGTAAGACGGTGCATCAATTGGCAAAGGAATACAAAAAATCCGATCTGGACATGTATCTGCAGCTCTGCAGGGAATCCAATTTCCAGGGCCGTGTCAACATGGGACCTTACACGACCGAAGAGATCATTCACGATTTCGAGAACAATGAGCTGTGTCTTTATATGACCGATGCATGGGTTGAAGAGCATGGAATACAGAACCCTGCGATCTACGACTGCTTCCCTAAGTTCCTTCAGGACTCGTTAAGAGGAGACGGCGATGTAATGCCCAAGACGATAAATCGTATGACGGGTGCAACGGCGGAGCGCTTTATGATCAAGAACCGCGGTTATCTGAGACCGGGTTACTTCGCAGACATTACGGTTTTTGATGAAAAGGTGCTCAAGGAATCAGAGAGAGACAGAACATGTTCTTTCGGTATCGACAGGGTTTTCATCAACGGTAAAGAAGTTATGACAGACGGTAACATAAACAAAGAACTTTTGAGAAATGCCGGACGGGCCATCAGAGTTTAGATCACAGGCATATAGAGTCGGGACGACTTCCCGGCTCTGTTTTTTAACACAGAAAACATCGTAACCGCACATTCGGTTCACTTAAGGATTGTTTAATAATTTCCGGTGTACTATAGCCGCAGAAAGAAACGACAATTTGCCGGAATCAGATCCGGCTAAGGAAAGAGAGGAAAGAATGTTTTTCAGGATATTGAAAAAAGATCTGATCAGAAAGAAGACCATGAACATCGTACTCATGATATTCGTGCTTCTTTCTGCCATGTTTGCATCGTCAAGCATGAACAATATGATCGCGGTTTACGGTGGCATCGATTACTACTTTGATAAAGCCGGTATGCCTGACTATATCCTCATAGTCAGGAACAGGAACGGAGAGGATCTGACAAGTACTGTGCTTGAAGGAGCAAAGGCGGTCAAGGATTATAAGAAAGAGGACATACTCTTCTATTCAACGGCAAATCTGAAAAAGAACGGTGAGAAATATGCAGCCTTTGAGAATGCGGGACTCATCCTGCCCGTCGGAAAAGCCTGCATGAATTATTTTGACAAAGACAATGAGAAGATCACTGAGATTGAGAAAGGTCATGTCTTTCTCGGAGGCGTTCTGGCCGATCCGGATGTTGCTCCCATAGGAGATACGTTATGCCTTGACTACGGTGACATCAGGATGGATCTGGTCATAGACGGCTACATAAAAGACGCATTGCTTGGTTCCCCTTTTATGGGAAATCCAAGGATGCTGATGAATGATGAGGATGCTGAGAAGCTCTTTTCAAATGAAACGATCCGGAAGAGTTTTTCCGGTGCGGTTTATTACGTTAACTCGGATAATGTAAAGGAACTGACGGAAGAACTTGCGGACATTAAAAATGCCATGTTTTCCGGAGACAGGGGCATGATCAAAATGACCTACATGCTGGAAATGCTTGTTGCCGGACTATTGCTTGCAGTAAGCATATGTCTGATACTTATCGCATTTGCAATGCTTTCATTCACTATAAAGTTTACTCTTGAAGAGGACTTCAGAGAGATCGGAGTGATGAAGGCCGTAGGGATCAAAACACGATCCATCAGATCCATGTACATTGTAAAGTATCTTTTCCTTGCCTGCATAGGGGCAGCTGTCGGTTACATCTTCAGCATACCCTTCGGAAATGTAATGCTTGAAACAGTTACGGAAAACATTCTGATAGGTAACGAGAATCAAATGCTGGTGGGCGTGATAAGTGCTGTGGCCGTGGTGGCACTGACTGTGGCATTCTGCTATTCCTGCACGGGAAAGATAAAGAAGATGTCACCCATAGATGCGGTGCACAACGGAGAGACGGGAGAACGTTATCACAGAAGATCCGTTCTCAGGCTTTCAAGATCAAGACTTGGCAGCAATCTGTTCCTGGGACTTAACGATGTGTTCAGTAAACCCGGACAATATGCAAGCATGATAGCCACATTTACGGTGTGTATGCTTCTGATCGCCATGCTGGCAACTGCAGCCAACACCCTTATGAGCGACAAATTGATCTTTTTGCTCGGAACTACAAAAAGCGATGTCTACTACTCTTCAACGGAAAAGATCATGGGAGCCATGGAAAGTGAAGACAGAGATTACCATAAAAAGGTGATCAAAGATATAGAAGATACACTGGCAAAGAACGGTATGCCCGGAAAAGTGCATGAAGAACTCATGTATCAGATCCCTGTTACGTTTAAGGACAGAAACATGCAGATCTCGATGCAGTATTGTAAGGATACAAAAACCACGGATTACGTCTACGAGGACGGGGTGGCGCCTCTCTATGAAGATGAAGTGGCTTTCACACCTCAGATAATGGATGAACTCGGTGCAAAGCTCGGTGACAGGGTGGTTTTGGAGATCAACGGTCAAAAAAAGGAATGTATCATAACAGGTACTTTTATATCAATGAACATTCTCGGAAAAGTCGGCAGATTGCACGAGAGCGTGGATCTTGTTCCAAGCATTGCATCCGGTGGTTCTGCTTTTCAGATAGACTTTGACGATGATCCGACATCGGACATCGTTGACGAAAGAATAGAAAGACTGAAAGAGATCTTTGGGACCGAAGAGATCTACAATGCCGCAGATTATGTAAAGATCTGCACCGGATCCGCAGATGTGGTGATGGCGGGAAAAAATCTGGTGCTGGTCATTGCTCTTTTGATCTCAGCCCTGACTGCGGTACTCATGGAAAGATCGTTTATCAGCAAAGAAACGACGGAGATCGCATTGATGAAAGCAATGGGCTTCAAGAATCGCTGGATATCGGGCCAGCACACCTGGCGTTTCGTTACGGTAATGCTGATCTCCCTTGTTATTGCAAGTGTATTGAACTATCCTGCAACCAAGCTGATCTGTGACATGATCTTTGGGACTATGGGTGCCATATCGGGCATAACTTATGAGATAAAGGTTCTTGAAGTTTACGGACTGTATCCCCTTATCCTCACGGCAGCAGTGGTTGTCGCTTCCGGCATCACATCATTATATGCACGCAGGATACATGCGGATTCCATGGGAAACATTGAATAGTTGGATCAAAGAGAGGAAAAGATAATGAGTACGGTAATTACGGTAAAAGATCTGTGCAAAACATATATTGTAAACAAGAAACAGAATAATGTACTGAAAAATGTGAATTTCACTGTGGAAGAAGGTGAAATGGTGGCGATCATGGGGCCTTCGGGATCCGGAAAATCCACACTTCTGTACACTGTGTCGGGTATGGACAGGATGACGGCAGGTGAGGTGATCTTTAACGGACGTGAGATGTCAAAAATGAGCGATGATGAAATGTCCGAAATAAGACTGAACGAGATGGGTTTCATCTTTCAGCAGATGTATATGATGAAAAATCTTTCAATCCTTGACAACATCATACTTCCTGCTGTAAAGTCGAAAAAGAGTGACCTGAGCCGTAAAGAGATCACGGAAAAAGGTCGCAGTCTTATGAAAAGACTTGGTATCGAAGAGACAGCGGACAATGATATAAACGAAGTCTCGGGAGGTCAGCTCCAAAGAGCGTGCATATGCAGGAGCATGATCAACAATCCTGAGATGATCTTTGCGGATGAGCCTACAGGTGCGCTCAACAGGACCTCATCGGATGAGGTCATGACGGAACTGGTGAAACTGAACAGGGACGGAACCACTATGCTTCTGGTAACACATGACGTGAAAGTGGCTGCAAAATGCTCCAGAGTCCTTTATATTGTTGACGGAAACATCCGTGGAGAAAAGAAGACAGGTGCCTATGAGAAGGATTCCGAACTCAGGGACAGGGAAAGAGATTTAAGCAGCTGGCTCATGGAGATGGGCTGGTAGATCAGGAGAAAATATGCTGGATGTCCTCATCGTTGAAGACAATAAGGAATTAAGTGCGCTTCTTGCCGATTTTTTGAGGGCGGAGGACTACGTGGTCTCCGTAGCGGAAACCGGTGAGAAGGCACTGAAAATGTTTGAAATATACGGAGCGAAGCTGGTGCTTTTGGACATCATGCTTCCGGGACTTGACGGCATGTACATCCTCGAAAAGATCCGTGCAAGATCCAACACTCCGATACTCATGGTGAGTGCAAAGGTTGAGAAGGACGATAAGCTGCAGGCTATTGTCTCCGGAGCGGATGACTACATAGAAAAGCCCTACGACATCGACATCCTGCTTGCCAAGATCAAGGGCATCTTTAAGCGGCGCCTTGCAACGGAGAACTTTTCGGACGGCAATATAACGCTTGACGTGATCCATGAAAAGATCCTTAAGGACGGGAAAGAGACGGACAACACCACAAAAGAGTTTGAACTTCTTAAGCTCCTGATGGAAAACAAGGGACACACTTTGCTTAAAGAGTACATTTTTGATACAATATGGGGAGCTGACAGTGACTCGGAATTGCAGACTTTGACGGTCCACATCAAGTGGCTTCGGGAAAAGATCGAGAAGGATCCGAGGAATCCCGAAAAGATCATCACAGTCTGGGGAAAAGGGTACAGGTACGAATGATTTGAAAGGTGAGAGTATTGAAAAAACATATATAAAACTATGCTTCGGCATTATCCTGATTCTGCTGCTGTTGATCACGGCGGCAGAATTTGTCATGCTCAGGAAAACCAACGATGGGGCGTATCTTTATAAGATCGAGATAAACCGCGTGGAAAATGAACTGAAGCGGAACGCCCGGGAGCCCGGCTTTAAATTTGAGCTTACGGGATACAGGACCATAAAAAGTGTCAGGGAGTGGGGACCTGTTTACATGATGTCCGGAGATATGCTTGACACGGATTTTACGGAAGATGCGGGACACTATGTTTTTAAAAATATAGCGGGAACTGTCTACCGGATAGACTACAAGGTGGATCTTTCCGATGAAAGGCATGAAAACATCATCTTTTTGAACATCATCCTGGGCGCTGTTCTCCTGCTCACGGCAGGGATCCTGGCATTCCTCTATTTTTCGCTGATCAGAACATTCTGCGTCATAGCCGATTACCCAAAAGAACTGTCCAAAGGGCATATGATACCGCCGCTTCCCGAAAAGCGGAGCAAGTACTTCGGGAAATTCATGTGGGGACTGGATGTTTTAAGAGAAAAGCTGGAAGAGGAAAAGAAAAAGAATCTTCAGCTTCAAAAGGAAAGAAATGTTTTTCTGCTTTCCCTGTCCCATGACATTAAGACGCCCCTTTCAGCCATAAAGCTTTATGCGGCGTCCATAAGAAAGAATCTTTACACCGATGTGGCAAAGATCTCTGAGATCGCGGGAAAGATCGATGATAATGCGAACGAGATAGAAACTTATGTTGCGAAGATCATCTCCGCATCCAATGACGATTTTCTTGATTTCAGTATTACGGATGGGGAATTCTACCTTTCCGAGGCCGTGGATTACATTAAAAACTATTACACTGACAAATTTAAAGCCCTCGGAACGGAATTTACCGTCGCCGGGTTTCAGGATCTTCTGATCGCGGGAGACAAAGAACGGTTCATAGAGGTCATGCAGAATGTACTTGAAAATGCCGTCAAATACGGAGACGGCAGAAGGATAAAGGTGGATTTTGCCGATGAGGATGATTACAAGCTGGTGACCTTCAGTAACACGGGAGCTCCTCTTCCCGAGGATGAGTTAAGACACATCTTTGACAGCTTTTACAGGGGCTCCAATGTGGGAAGGAACGAAGGCAGCGGCTTGGGACTTTACATATGCAGGAAACTCATGTCTTTGATGCACGGAGACATTTACGCGAAGAATGCAGACGGAGAAATGAGGATAACACTTGTTTGCAGGAAGAAATAAGTCGGATGCGTCAGATGTAAGAAAGGTGAGTCTACAGCAAAGAGGAATGATCTATGAAAGAAAACATGTGCTTAAACCCGATACAGCAGGAGCTTTTTAATTCAAAAGATGAAAAGTACAGGGAATTTCAGGCAAAACTGGTCCCGAACATCGATCCGGAAACCATCATCGGAGTCAGGACTCCGGAAATGAGAAGGATCGCAAAGGCCTTTTACGGGACAAATGACGGAGAAGAGTTTTTGAAGACCCTGCCCCACAGGTACTACGAAGAGAATCTGATCCACTTTTTCATGATCGCAATGATCAAAGATTTTAAAACATGTGTGGCCGAAACGGAAAGATTTCTGCCCTTTGTTGACTGCTGGCCCGTGTGCGATCAGGCAACGCCCAAGGCTTTTAAAAAGCATCATGAAGAGCTTTTGACTTTAATAAAAAAATGGATAGCATCCGATCACGTTTACACGGCGAGATTCGGTCTTCGTATGCTGATGAATGAATTTCTGGGACAGGATTTTAAAGAAGAATTCCTGGAATGGGCAGCGGTGAAAACAGGAGATGACTACTATCTTAAAATGATGGTGGCATGGTTTTTTGCAACGGCACTTGCCAAACAGTATGCTTCGAGTGTAAAATACATTGAAAATCGAAAATTGGATCCCTGGATCCATAAAAAAAGCATACAAAAAGCGATCGAGAGTTTCAGAGTTTCCGATGAGCATAAGGAGTATCTGAAAAGTTTCAGATGATCTGTGTGTGTTATCGGAAAGGAATTGTTTTTATGAATGCCAAACAAATAAGAAGTTCTTTACTGCTGGTGTTGGCCGCGGTCATCTGGGGCGTAGCCTTTGTTGCTCAGACGGAGGGAGGAGATGCGGTCGGACCGTTTTCTTTTAACGGTATCAGATTCATTGTGGGAGCCGTTGTTCTGCTGCCTGTGATCAAAGTGCTTGATAAAGCGGGATTGACGGTCAGAAAACCCGAAGGAAAAGAAGCTGTGCGAAAACTGTGGGTGAGCGGCACTGTCGTGGGCGCGGCCCTTTTTCTTGCAACCAATGCACAGCAGTTCGGGATCAGCCTGGGAGCTCAGACCGGAAAAGCGGGCTTCCTCACGGCATTGTACATAATGATGGTTCCGATATTCGGTATAGTCATCGGAAAAAAATGCGGATGGAACATTTGGGTCGGAGTCCTGATCAGCGTGGTCGGGCTGTACTTCCTGTGTATGATCGGAGGCTTCGGATTTCAGCTCATGGACATAGCCTTGATAGCGTCCGCGGTATTGTTCTCGGTCCAGATCCTTTTGATCGACCGGTTCTCTCCCGAGACGGATCCGGTCAGACTTTCCGCGATACAATTTTTGACCTGCGGTGTTTTTTCGATGATACCTGCTTTTGGGTTCGATGTACCGAAGAGTGGGGGATTCACGCCATGGCTTTCGTCTTTCGGAAGCGCGGATGCATGGATCTCGATCCTCTACGCAGGTGTTTTGAGCAGCGGAGTTGCTTACACCATACAGGTGGTGGCTCAGCCCGATCTGCATCCGACCGTCGCTTCTTTGATCATGAGCTTCGAAGCGGTGTTTGCCACGCTGGCGGGATGGCTGATATTGAAACAGACAATGTCTGCGGGTGAGATAGCAGGATGCGTGCTGATGTTCGTTGCCATAATCATTGCGCAGCTTCCTGTGCCAGCTTTAAAAAAGAGGATGAAAGGAAAACTATGAAAAAGTTTATCTCATGGAATGTTAACGGCTTAAGAGCTTGCAAAGACAAGGGCTTTATGGATTTCTTCAAAGAGATCGACGCGGATGCCTTCTGCCTTCAGGAAACAAAACTGCAGGAGGGGCAGATAGAACTTGAACTTCCCGGTTACAGACAGTACTGGAATTACGCCGAAAAGAAAGGTTACTCGGGAACTGCGATCTTCGTGAAGGAAGAGCCTCTGAACGCGACCTTCGGAATCGGCATAGAGGAACACGACCACGAAGGCAGGGTGATCACGC
>JAEEGK010013335.1_pt1 | contig 18528 bp, 13 predicted proteins | sample 8958771 | NCBI WGS metagenome assembly JAEEGK01 (sample SAMN16246547, study PRJNA631951) | gut metagenome | biome: gut microbiome; feature: rumen; material: SC-attached | host: Bos | place: Iran: Karaj | collected 2018-10
GATGCGGAAAAGATGAGACTCGTTATAAATACCATGAACAAAGAGCATCATGAGGACCAGAACAAAAGAGACAAGCGTAATCTTTGTCTGATAGTAAGGTGAAATGTTCTGTGTCCTGCTGATGCTCATGTTGTGGAATCAACGACGAAAGAAGAGGGAGTTTTTCTATTCATCCAGTTCAAACGAGGTCCTAAGATGTCGTCTAACTACATTATGCTTTCGAAGTGTACCTCCAACAGCCCAACCGCAGTCAAACGCAAGTGGCCAGTTGTCTTTCAAGTCAAACTTCGGAACTCGGATGACGACGGAATCCTGTCCTAATGCTTCGGCATAGCGAACCTGATTGATAATGTCCCGATTGTCCTCGATACATTCATACTCGGTTGTCCCCCATTGGCATTGTACTCCAAGGAATTCGTTTCGGACATTTTTAATGTTGAATACCACCAAAAGAATTGCCAGAGGAAGCAAACATCTGATGCTTTTCTTCCTGGAGCAAAGATAGCCAAGACAAAGAATGGACAATAACAGGAGGAAGAATATCCACGAGAAGACAATTTGCCCCTTCAACATGTTTTCGGGTTTTACTTTTGAACTGAGAAGTATCAGATACAAAAGCGAAAGGAAGGCTGCAAGGATGAGAATCACCTGTTGCTTTCCGATGTGTATCATCCGATGATGTTCGGCAACGGTATGATAGGCTTTGGCACCAATCAGAACAAGAGCCAGGAAGGCAATGACACCTATGTTGAATCGTAAAGCAAGCAGGTTCTGGGTTGAAAGCAGGATATATTCCGAGAGCGAATCGTCAACATGCCCGTAGGCATTGGCCCTGATACCATTTATTTCAATTAGTTGAACGACAAGCCAAAGAAACAACACAATGAGGTAGTAGGAATGACTTTTTATGTAACAGATCAACCATTTAGTATTGCTCTTGTTGCAAGCAAAGAGTTCATAAACAAGCTTTGCACCAATGTAGGCGATAAGAATAACTGTTGAATATAGATTGGAACAAAGAGCAAAATAGGTTACGATGACCAGAACTATGACTCGCCAGCCTTTCATCAACTTATTGACATCGCATCGCATCAACCAGAGAACCAAACCGGCACAAAGCAGATTGGATACAATGTAGTGATAGTAGCAGTTGCAGTCTTCGGCATACCAAAGGTAATCGTTACCCGTCTCCTTCGTCTTCAGAATAAGGAAATGTAAAAGGGCATAGAGTACAACTATGCAGAAACTGCTTGGTTTGCTGAGATGGAAACGGTCGGTTAATAGTCTTTGGACAAGATATAGATATAGCGTTATGAAGAATGAGATGACAATGGCATTGACCAGTATCAAGGCATTCACGTAATCTCCTATGATTGGCGCAACAAATCGTGCTGCTACAGCCGCTGCGGCAGGTTCAAGGCGCTCAGGAAAGACTTTTGTAGGATTCCAACAGTGCAAAGAAGGATAAAGTGGTCTCGAGATTGTCACGTTTATCCAGTCGTCGGTGTCGAAAGGAACGAGCGGATGAATCAGTCCGTAGTAGAATACAAGAATCAGGAAACCTATGAAAAACAAAAGTCGATTCAAGGTCTTATCTTTCATTGTTTTTATTTTTATATCCAATTTTCCACTCGCCGTAAGCTCCACATACCGAATCGTAGTCCATCGGGGTGGTTGTACTGTAACCGTCAATGATTCTGCGGCGATGCGTGTCGAATTGTTCGTTGATGAGGCTGCGTGATGGTTTGAACCAAGGAGTTTGGATGCCAGCGATTTCAAGCAGCATGTGTGGCAGGTCATCAAGCATGAATGGACGATGAACAGCCGCAGCGATTTGTTGCTCCAGCTTAGGATGAAGGAGACTGCAGCTATCGGTCAGGCAAATGAGGAAGGGGACATCGAGCTGGCAATGCAGACCTGGGGCACCAACGACATTAAGGTGAAAATCGCGACCGATGTGAGGACGATAGTCGTTCGCTTCATCTCCGTGGTCGGCAAAATAAAGGATCAAGGCATCCTTGTCTTGATAGAGCTTGATGATTTCGTTGACAACCGAATCGTTATAGCAGGTGGCATTGTCATAGTTTGCTACCTCTTGTGCCTGCTCTTCAGTCAGCTCAGGTCTCTGATAGTCGCTGGCATGGAACGTTTCGCGTCCCTTGGGGAAACGCTGGTCGGTATCGACATGCTGACCCATGAGATGGAAGAACAACAGATTGAGCGAGTCATTTTCGACTGTGGCTCTCTGTTCCTTGAACTCTTCGACAAGTCCTTCGTCGTAGGGATGCTTTTGACTATTTCGATGAGAAAACAGGCATGGTTCGATTCGTGGATTGTTGAAGAACCCTGCCGATGCATCCCAAGGTGTCATGTCAATTCTTTTTACAAATTGATTGCTGAAGAAAGTGACGTTGTAACCCACGTGCTTGAAGAAGGCCGGGAACAGCGGAACATCGCACCATTCGAGCGAGTCACCGACACTGGCCATTGAAAGGAAACTCTTGAAGACGGGTGATGTGCCGTTGATGGGCGAAACAACATCGTCGAAGACATACAGATGGTCGAGTTGTGATAGGCGTGGATTGGTCAAATGGTCATATCCATAGAGGCTGGAGTGGTGCCGGTTGAAGGATTCGCCGATGATGATAACAATGTTCCTTGGGGTCGACTTTTCGCTGCGCGAAGCCTCGATGTTCCGGTTGGCCACTTCACTCCGTTCGAATGATGAATGCTCGTCAAAGAATTGCACTAAAGACTGATAGGTCTTGAAGACAAAACACCGGATTAGACCACAATCCCAGATGCAACCCTCCTCCATATTTGCAGCCCAATCGAATGAAAAACCTGGAAGAAGATATACAAGGAACCCCAACGAGAAGGCGACATAGAGGCTAAAGAGTGAAGAAAGGACAGTCTTGAATTTGCTTGAAATAGTTCTCCGTACATTCGTTGTGCGTTTGGTTTTCAAATAGCCCCACAGTTTATAGACAATGATTTCCGCACCAACAAAAAGAATGAACTTAATGAATATCCGAAGAAAGGTATGGGTTTGTATATAGGTGTTAATGAATTCAGAAGATTCTTGCGAGGTGGTTTCGTTGGCCAGTTGCAGCATATAGACGTTGATGTGCGAGCCAAAGAATTTGTACAGAAAAATGTCTGTGAAGACGACCGCATAGATGCAAATATGGAAGATTGCGATTAATAGTGTGCCGGCCTTGGTGTTCAATTTTGATACAAGGTGAGCAATGGTGACGAGCAGATATGAGATGCTGCTACAGAGCAGAAGTCGAGCGATGAAAAAGAGAGGATTGCTCAGAATCCAATGTGCCTTGACTTCAGCTGCAGTATCTGGAAGGATGAGGGCAAGGGTCAGGAAGAGAAATGAGACAGGAAATGCTCGAACGGGTGCAAGGAGGATATTGGGTATTTTGGATAAGGAAGTAACCATGATTCGGATATATCTTGGATTGAAATAGGAAAGATTATGAAGCTGCAGGCCAACCTCTTACTTCGTATTTTGTAGGTGTTGCGGCTTACGGTCTATATAAGCCATTATTTCATATAGTATAAATGAAAGAGCCAGGGTAATAGCGAGATAGAGGGTTAGCGTAAAATAGACAGAATGGGACGCGTTCAGCCTAAATACGTAGCGACGCACAATAGGATGAATGACAAAAGCCCACGCACTCAGCTTACCAACCCAAGACATAATAAAGGATATCCAGCTTGTTCGGCAGAGCAGAAGCCCCAACTGAATCAGAGCGATGCATGCGAATACGCTACCCAAGCACCATATCCAGACATTGAAACTGCCAAGGATAACGATGAGAATAGATGCAATTAGTAGGAGTCGGGAATCGAGCCAGGCTGGTTGGCGGCGAACAGCATAGACACCAAGCGTGAATGGAAGAACAAGGGCAGGAAAGTTATAATGTAGGTAAACCAGTAGTCCATGCTCGTTCGTGAGGTCATGCCGGCAATAGAATGTCACAGCATATTGCAGGAGTAAGCAGAGAAGTGTGAAATTGCAGATGAAGCGAATACTCCTTTTATAATAAAATAAGTAATAGACCACATAGAACTGCATAATGAGTGAGAACCACCACCAAGGACCAAAGATTAGGGGGCGCTTAGGAACAATATTGGATACAAAGGTTGCTAACTTGATGATATGGTCCCAAGACGGTTGAGCGCCACCAAACAATCGGAAGGCGATGTAATAGACAAAAATGCCAACGAAGAGCAGTCGCCAGAGTTTGGCAGCATGATGAACTAGGAAGTGTATAGGTGATATTCCTTCGTTTTGGTCATACTTGGTAGCAAGTCCGTATCCACTTAGAAATATAAAAAGAGCAATACCATAGAATCCATAATGGCTGAACAAATTGAGAATAAGATGCGGACCGCCATGCAGGATATATCGCCCATACTGAAGTATCGGCTCAATGGACCATAAGTATTCATTCTCTGGTATGGCTTCAGGAAGCACATGACAGAAGTTGTGGATTATGATGAGCAAGATGGCTAATCCTCGCAGTTGTTGCGAGTCTTGCCGAGTCAGTGCTTTCATAAAGGTAGTGAGTTAAACGCCGACGGGTGGTTGAACGACAACTTTATAGATGTGCAGTTTGTCAAGAATGAATTCTCCACATGCAAATGTTCGGTCAGAACCGAAGAGGCCCAGCAAAGAGCAATAGACAATGAGACAGGCTGCGAGGAAAAAATGACGCTTGACAAAAAGACCGAGGGTCTCTCCGATATGGGAATATAAGGAATCCTCTTCGAATGAGAAATAGGCGATAAGCAGAAATTGAGAATAAACCAATGCGGCAAACCAACGAGCATGATCTACGGTGATGCAGAATGCGGGAATAAGCAGTAGGAAAGAGGCCTGCATTGCCCAGAAGATATACCGAGCCTGCTTGTCCTGCTCCTTAAGTGTGTCTCGCCAAATCTTCCATCCAAGCAGAATCATGGGCAGCAGGAAAAGAATGGTTAGGCAGAATCCTGCGATGAGTTTGTGCAGGTTGGATAGGACATAAATCTGTACGTGGTCGGAAATGTGTGCGTAGTAGATGAACCAGACAAACTTGCGTGACAACTCAACTGCGGGGTGGTAATGGGTGGCTTCGTCAAGCGAAATGTTCATCGACGAGAACAAGATGATTGACAGGAATGAGGCAATGACAATTACGGCGAGAATGGCATGGTAGAAGAACAGCTTGCTATTGAATCCTTTGGCCCAGATGTCATAGATGAAAAGGGCGACAAAAAAGGGCATATAGGTCACTACAAAGATGTGATGGGACAAGACGTTGAATACCAATAGTAGTGCAACGCAGATGAAATAGGCCAATCTGTTGCGGTCGCGATGATAAAACAAGAAGCAGAACAACAGACACGACAAATAGAGAAAGAGATCCAGACGTCCGAAATTCGGAAATTTGAGCAGGAACAATATGGACGCAGGACAAGCCAGATAGAGCGTTGTAAGATAGACCGACGCAATATTAGCCTCTCGGCTTCGATGTTTCAACTTTTTGATAAAAAGATTGCAACAGTAGGAAAACAAAAGGCATCCGACAATAGAAATCAGATAGACCAGTTTCAAGAGTCGGCCAGGGTTGATATTGCTAAAAAACAGACTTACAATCGAAGCTATTAGCTTACGGCCACCAAATCCGGTCTGATAGTCGATGGTGAAAGAGCATAGACAGTCAACATCCAACGACTTTTGTGGATGCGACAATAAATAGATTACCAGAAGCAGGAATATGACTATCCCGTATGCGTTAGATTGGAGAAACTCTTTTATCTTGCACATCTTTGGGTTGCTATTAGTTGCAGAGGGACACTAAAGTTTGACACTTTTACCCGACAGGCGCATTCCCCAATAGTGGAAGAGCACGGCAAAAGAGTTCTTGATGGCCTTATTCGATACACGAGGAGAGGGTGCCATGTAATGTATGGGAGCCTCAATATAACGCTGGTTCCTTAACAGGTATCTTACCTCGGTCTGATAAAAATGCGCTTTAGACAACAGTCCGTATTCCACAAACTTGCGGGCAACATCAACATGAAAACCCATGTAGCCCGATGTCATGTCGCGGAAATTTGTACCCAACAACAGGTTCGAGAGAATAGTACCTCCGCGCGACAACACGGTGCGTCGCCAGTTGGAGTCATAGATGCTGCCACCATTCATGAATCGGCAGCCGAAAACACATTTATGTCCTTCGGACAAATAGCGAAGGAACATGGGAATGGCATATGGGTCATGCGAAAGACCACCATCCATCTCTAACACATAGTCGTATTTATCAGAACGCAATGCTTCTTTGTAACCTCTAATGTATGCATCGACGACATTTCTGTTTTCGGGTGCCCATACGGGAATGAACCGCTTGTCGCGAGCATATAGATCCTCACAGAGTTGAAGAGTGTTGTCTTTCGAAACATTATCTACTACAAAATAGGCTTCGCCGGAAAATATTCCTTCGGTCTCTATGCGGTCGAATACTTCGATGAGGATGGAAGTGAATTCGGCAAATGTATCTGACTCATTGGCCAAGGGAACGACAACTGCAAACTTTTTCTTGTTCATGACTTCTTGAAAATCCAAAATTTACTCAAAATATAATTGATGATGGTTACCACCACATTAATAATCAGCTTTGCATAGTTCTTGTTGATGCCGAGGATGGAAACCAGCAGAAACATTCCACCCATGTCAATGAAACAAGACAAACCTCTTGCGCCGTAGAATTCAGCAGCCTCTTTCACCCAAACATTTCGCGCAAAACTCTTGCTCTCGAATACATAATATTTGTTGGCAAGGAAAGAGAATGTGACGGCCAGAATCCATGCGATAGCGTTAGCAACCAAATAATGGAGATTGACGATATTGGCAAGGAACCAGAATATGCCGATGTCGAGAATAGTAGTCAACGCTCCGCATATACCATAGAGCATCAGTTCCTTGATTTGACGGCCACCCTTAATGCTGCTCATTTTAGCCTTGTATTGTATAAATCCATAGCATAGCCCATGCAAACGTCCATGTTGGCATACTCCCATTCTGCAAATCTTCCACAGAGGTAGATTTCGTGTCCTGCGAGAGTTTCCTTGAGCGAGGCAATCATGCGGCGAGTATCCTTGTTTTGGATTGGGTAAGTGTACTTTTCATAATGGTGCGTGATATATTTGGGCGACAATGGTATTCTACGGAGGTTGTCCTTAATGTCTTCCTCAGAAATATAGTCTGTGAACTCTATGGTGCCTGTCATCTTGCCAGACGCATTATTACTGGGTGAGAAGTTTCCCGTGCAGATGATACGATGGGATTCGTGGTCTCGACTTGGCAGATAAATCCAGCTATAGGGATTTTTGTCAATTTCGCAGAACACGGCTGTTGTACCATGTGAATCCAGCTGATCGATTTCGTTTCCATAATTGCTGATATCGACTGTGCCGGAAAGGAGAGCGGGCAACTGCTTGATGTTGCCGCAGAAAATAACTCGGTCGAACAATTCTCCTTCGATAAGATACTTTTGATCCTTTTTACAGAGCTTTTCGATTTTTCGACCGTATCGAATATTGAGACCAGCAGAAAGTGTATCTGCTATAAACTGTGAGCCACCTTGCTGCGGATAAAAGAAGGAGCTGTGGACAAAGGCTTTCTCCTCAATGTGATAGATGTTGTTGAAAATGATCTCTTCGACGGTCGGCATGGGGAGCTTGCCTTCCAACCACGAGAGAGGCACCTTTGTCAAATCTCTACGCCAAACCTTGTAGTTGTAAGGTTGGAAGTATAGATTGTAGAGAGTCTCACCGAAACGCTTTTTCAGGAATTCTTCGAAATTAGTGGGCTCTTTGCCCCCCCCCTTGGCCATTTCGACAAGATCTTTAGTAAAAAGAGCGCCGAGTTGTTTGTCTAAAAGATAAGCATGATTTTCTATCGGATAAGGAATCTGCTTGCCATCAGGCATAAAGACCGACGAGTTGCGGATAGCCTTATTGAATTGCTTGTCCTTGTCAAAGAAAGACCAGAACCATTGCATTACATCCTGGCGTTTCGTATTGAATACATGGCCTCCTGTACGATGGAAAAGATTACCATCAATTACATCACATTTGATCATTCCTCCGGGCCGTGTGTCGGACTCGAAGATTGTAACTTCATTTTTTTGCTTCAGCAGGTTGGCAATGGATAAGCCAGAAATGCCTCCTCCGATGATGGCATATCTTAAGTTGGTAGTATTGTTTGTGCTCATTAGTTGACAAATAATTATTGCTCTATTTTTGGATAAACAAAAAAGCAAGATACAGAATATTGCTATTCCGTATCTATGCTTTATTTAGTCCAATAACACTGATAACATGCGAAGATGTTACTTCTTGATAAACACTTTGCGGCGAGAGCCGTCGGGCATTCTCTTGACGAAGAATCCGTTCTCGTTATCTTCGGACTTCTGCCCCCAAAGATTGAACGTTTGTTCGCCCTCTTCGCCTACGTTCATGATAGATCTGATTGAAGTTGTGTTGTCAGGGATTCTGAAGTGTCCATACTTGGCATTTGTCCGAATGGTCAGATATGCGCGATTTGCACTGACTGGCATTGTGTTCTCGGTGCTCACGTGGTAGAATCCAAGCAATTCGTTGAGATACTGGAGGACGTATGAGTCGGCAGGAGCATAAATGTCTTCGAGTGTACCTGTGAGAAGTCCGTTTGTGAGACTCTCATCACCTGTAGCAAGCACTTCCTCACCCGAGAGTACGTAGTCGGCTTGTGGGGCATTGATGAGGTAAGGTGTATAAGGAAGGGGTGTCGAAACCTCTTCGAGCACGAGCGAAACTCCATCTTCGGCTACTCCTGTGACAGAATAGACTTTCATGTCATCCGGAATTTCGAAAGCAAACGGCAGACAGAGGGTCGCCCATTTTGCATCGGAAACGGATAACGTATAAGAGACAGTCTCGGTGGCATATCCGAGGTAACGGTCTTCGAGGGCAATTCTGTCGTTGATCCAACCCTCAATTCTTTCAGGAGAATCGGTAAAATTCTTCACACAGGGACTTTCAGACCATTTAGCCCATTCAGCAGCATAGTTATCTTCACCAATGCGCTGATACCAATTGTTGACAAGATCCATGATGGAAGCTGTGCTGATTACGCCATTGTCACGCAATTCTGCATATCTGCTCTTGACATCCTCCCAGAAATACTTGCGTATCCAGAGCATCGGTCCTACCGAATCGGTGTTCTGCATCATGTAGCTATATTTTTTGGAAGATTGTTCAGCGTCCCAAAGGGATGTGCCATTTTCGTTGTAACCGAAGGTGAGATTACAGTCGTAAGGGGCAACCGTCCACTTGACACCATCTTTGGTGAACCATTGCCAGTTCTTTGAGAATCCGTCGTAATTGGATGTCACCAGGGAGAAGACCTTGTAGTTGACAATTTCGGTCACATCGAAACGAGACTGGATTTCTGCTCTCATCGTCTCTACAGATGCTTTTCCGTCTTCCAAAGCCTGAAGCTCGGAGCAATAGTTGCTGAGGTTTTTGATATACTTCTTGGCTGTGGCGCAACGAACCATCTTTGTCTTGCCAGTATAGGCAGAAGACGTCTCGTCGATGATTTCTTGCGGATTATCTCCGTCATAGTCAGTTCCATCCATGTTGTAGAGGTCCTTGGGATTTCGTACCTCGAACTTGGTCCAGTTGATGGTGCCCTTGAACAACTGCTTGTCGTTGAGTGTTCCGTCGAGCCATACGTTTTCGGCGACTTTCTTGTCGAGCCCCATATTATCACGGTGCTTCTTGAGCTGCCAGGCCATAATGCCATAGAAGTTTCCGTTGAAGTAGAGGGAAATGGGGAACGCCTTTGGATAGCATTTCTCTCTTTCTGTCACTTTCGAATAGAACTGATAGGCAATTTCAGATGTGCCTCTGAAGCCATCGTTATAGAAGCCCTTCAAGTGGAATTCGTCTTGAGCTACCCAATCGCCAAACGTTATGGTGGGTGTTACGTCTCCTACCCATTCATCTTCGCAGAAAGAAACAGACAAGTTATTCTTGACTTGAGAATCACCCTGTAGGTTGAGCAGGATTTTCTTGTGGAAATAGTTGCCGTTGTTGTCGTAAAGGTCAATATAGGCATGAAGGTCATCATTCTTCGTTGTTGGGAAGCTTTCGCTTGTAATATTGACGTAGGCATAACGAGGCTCAGCGAAAGAAATAGCGGCCTCTTGACTCCAGTCTGTCAGATTGTCGTACGAGATGCCGAGTTCTGCAATCTTCTTATCGAAATCGTTGTCGGAGAACTTGAATGTTGAGAAGGAAACAGAGTCACACTTGGCATAGTCACCAAGAAGGATCGAAACTTCGCGTTGCTCGAATGTCGTTTCGTCGGCAGCCTTCATTTTTTTGGTCTTTGTGTCATATGTGAAGGTCTGCATCTTCCAACCCATGCCATCGGCTCCGGAATTCAAACGCAAACCCCACTGGGAAAACCAGGCACCATCAAAGTCTCCTTTCGACAATTCTACATCGTTGATAGTTACAGTCGCTCCATTGGGCTGCAAGGTCATCGGGATAACATTGCCGAGGTTGCTATACGAAGGATGGGTGTTGAAGAAATCTGCCATCTGCTGATAGACAATTGCTGGGCGCTTTTCAAGGCTTTCTCGGAGATAGTCTATCCAATAGTTGTAGCCAAGATTACCGACCATCGTATATGCGGTATTAAATGCGGTTGATGATAAACCAGGATTGTAAACCAGGAAAGTTGGTTCAACTTCGCTTTCAATCTCGGCTCTCATTTTTTCATAAACAGGAAGGGTGACGGATGGCTTGAATACATCACCGAGATAGACGGCAAAGGCGTCGATGAATGCTTCGCGGAATGTTTTAAAGCTAATCATCTTCGTATAAATTCGAATGGCATCAGTAACCTTGTTACTCCTCTCGGATGCATTATAGTCGCCATAACGAGCTCTCCATTCGTATCTGTCGTCCTTGGACAATGTGCCGTTGCTCGTGCTGCCCAACATGTATTTAAACATATTGAAGCCATAGCCACTTGATGCAGAAAAGGAGAAATCCATATCATACAGAATCCAACGCCATTTCATGGAATTGTCCAAGGGCCGCCAAATGGTGACATTGTTCTGTGGATAGTCATAATTGGTCGAGAACATTTCGGCAATCATTGCCTTCATAAAGTTATCAACATCAATTAGGTTATCCATCTGGGTATAAGTCGCACTGCTTTTAGTATAAACATCATAAACCTCTCCAAAAGTAGACTCCGCTCTCTCAGTATCACCTATTGCTTTATTGGGAGCAGTACTAAAATAAGAAACATGAGAGGCAAGGTGTATGTCTTCGATGTTATAGTTGGCTTCAGTATAATCTTCGTCATGTCTTTCACGAAGACCGAAAATACCCTTATATTCTCCATTGATATAGACGATGACACCATCGTAAGCTTGATAGTCAAGATTGTTTAGGGCACTTCCGCTGATTCTCTGCGTGATGGCATCGTTGATGCGGCTATTGCCACTAAAATTTCCACCGTTGCGAAGCATGAAGGACTTAACCTTGGTAACTGATGTTTTTTCTTCCCAAAATGTGCCATTATAACGCTTTGTGCCGAATCGCTTATTGGCGTATAGTTTCATGCTTTTCTGGGGTTTCTCTCGCGTGAAATTACCAGCTACAGCCACTTCTCCCAACTGGTTGAACCAGGCTTTTCCAGTCGAAGCGTCAAAATATTCAGCGTTGACGGGACGCCTCCAATCGTAATTGTAGTTGAATTCGTCATTCGTCTTGGCCTCCGAAAAAATACCCTCGTTATCGCTATAGAGGTAGGAGTCGTCTGTCTGGATAGAGACGATAGGAAGGGTCGTTGCTCTAGGGTGGAAGATGTATGAGTTGGAAGTGGAAGGACGACTCAAAGCGGAAGCCGAGATTAACTTGGCGCGGATGACGGTATTCTTTTTGATGTTGAAAGTGAATGAAGTGCCAGATTGTGAAGCAGTAGTCGGTTCCTTGCCATCAGTTGTCAGGTAGATTTTAGTGTCGGCGGGATAATTACCCTCTGGCATAGTGATGGTGAGAGATGCCGACGAAGACATCACTTGTCCCTTCATGCTGAAGACGGGCTCGGGTAGCAGAACATCCGAGAATCCTCCTTTGTTGGCTGCGCCTGGTGTCGGAGTCAGTTCCCATCCCCAATTGTCTTTCACGCCATCCGACTTGCGTCCATAAGCAATATTCGGAGCGGGCATGGCTGGATAGGAAAGCGATGCAATCTGCTTTTTCGAAGCATTGAAAAGATAAATGGTTCCTGGACTTGTCGATTCAAGACGGAAATTGGTATGCCGACCAGTGGCGGCTTTATCGCAGAAGATAACAACGCGTTTCTTGGAACCAACGGAAATTGAGCTAGTCGTTGGAAGCTGATAGGCTTCAGAAACATCACTGCTGGGGCCAATATAGTAACCTTTGATATCGATGGCAGCACCCGTCGGGTTGTATAGTTCAACCCAAGAGTCCGGGAAATCATGATTGTACATATAGCAATCGATGTTCGATTGCATGATTTCGTTGATGCAAAGAGATGTCTCCGTTGCAGCTGTAGCCAAGGTAGGCAGGCAGACAAGGAAAGAGAGCCAGGTCTTTTTCATTCTTTTGATTGTATTTGTATTTATTTACTGGTTTTTAGTTCTCGCACATCACAACTCCTTGCAAGTTAAACAAGGAGATGGATGAAAAGATAGTTTAAATGCGTGCAAAGATATAAAATATCTTTCAGATTTTTATTCCATCGATATAGAAAAAATTATAAATAGTTCTTTTTGTTAGCAAATGAGGTCGATTTGTTGACTCCACAATGCAAATAGCGAAGCATAGTTCGTACGGTTTTTGCTCTTTACAACGCCCTTCACCATTTGTAAAGGTGTTAATTTATAGACTGTTAATATGCGAAAAAGTTTAATTTACAAGCTATTTTTCAGTTTGTTCTATTTTATGAAAGCCGTTTCCTTCAGACTTCTCTTATAGTTGATTTCTACGATGTTTTTTTTTCTCCAAAGTTGGTAAGCATACTTGATTAGGGATGTTTCTCCATTACGAATACCTCGTTTCAGCAAAAGGAATGCTTTCTTGTCCAAAGATTCTCGGTCCAAGGGGTTGCTGCATGAAACAAGGGATCCGATAAAATCGTTGACGTAAATTTCTTTCTCATGACTCCAATTACTATCGCCACGATCATGAATGGCTTGTGCGGCAGGGACGATACCTATCTTGAATTTCCAATAGTTCGTACGATTCAAATAGTTGTCATCTTCTCCATAATGAGGGAAAGTTGGCGAAAACCCCCCGACCGACAGCAAGCATTTGGCTGAGATAAGCCAATGAGCTGCCATGACGAACGAAACTTCATAAACGTCACCGACCCTTTGAAAAAACATGTCATCAATAAGGAAGGGTGAAAATGCTTGACGCCGAGAAATGATATTCCTTCCAAATTTGTCTTCAAAATGCTGGCCATTGGCTTTCAGTTGCATGGGACTTAGTACACCATATTCGGGATGTGCTTGGCTTACAGCAATTAGTTTCTCAAAAGTGTCCGGAAAAATCCAGGCATCCTGATTGAGTAAATAAGCATATTCATAATTGTCATCCAATGCCTTTTTCAGACCGATGTTGTTCGCGCGTCCAAAACCAAGGTTCTCATTGTTCTCAATTAATTCAACTTCAGGGAAATGCGTGCGAATATACTCTTGCGAACCGTCAGTTGATCCATTGTCAACAACTATCACGTCGCTTGGTATGGAGGATTTTCTCAAGCTGGTGAAACATTTCTCGGCCCAAGGCATGGCATTGTATGTAACGACGATAACGAGTAATTTGTTTGACTTCATATGACAAGAGGTGTGATGAAGGATAATTATTTTAACTTTGAGTGAGTTTTAGTCAAGAGCATTAAAGATGGAGGAATAAATTGCAAGCCTATTTTGGCGGAGTGCCTCCATGGAGTAATTCTTCTTAATCAGTTGATGTGCATTTTGAATGAGCATAGCCCTTTTCTCATTATCTTTGAGCTGAAGGATAGCATTTGTAAAGGCAGAAGGATGGTCTGCTATCATGCAATGGATGCCGCTTTGCAGAGGAATTCCCTCGGCTCCCACAGAGGTGCTAACAAATGGTATTCCCAAGTTCGAGGCTTCGAGGATTTTCATGCGGATGCCACTTCCAATGGTGATAGGCACAATCATGATGGTGTTCTGGAGTGCGGATTTCAAGTCGTCAACAAATCCCAGGAAAGACACATTGGGATATTTTGAAGAAATTGCTTCAATATTTGCTTCGGACCATTTGCCAATGATTTTCAGACGATAGTTCCCGTTGGCTCTTAGAAGGTCGGACCAGCAGTTGTCGAGAAACCACTTGAGCCCGACGAGGTTCGGAATGTGATTGTCTGGGCCGACAAAGCTCAGATTATATGGATTGTCTGACGTAAGACTTATTTTTTCCGATGTCTTGATAATTGCAAAAGAATCATGAATCTTGGTTGTGACGCCAGCCTCCCTCAATTTTTGGCTGTCGTTAGAAGACAATGTAATGATGTCATCAAACTTGTTTAGAAGACTAATCTCTAGGCACTTTGCCCATTGACAGATCGCTTGTCCATCGTAGAAATTACTTGTAAGAGATTCCAATTCGAGTTGATGACGAATAAAGCCCAATTCGTGATGTACGAACACCTTCTTGATTTTGGGTGGCAGAGATAGCACAAACGGCAGGTTACGAACCATCTCGCATTGTACGGCATCAATATTATGATTTTCAATAATCCTGCAGATATGTTCGATAAAGGCTTTGGGTTTGGGCATTAGCTCTTCTAACCACCAGGAATAGGGATTTGAAGGTTTGCTCTTCGGATTGTAGAATCTGTCAATCATGCGATTCAATTTACCAGCAATCTTGCGCATGAGAGTTGGTTTCCCATCTTTGTCTTCAGTGATATAAGGTAGAAGTTGAACGTTTCCCCCTATTTCTTTAAGAAAAGAACTTCTATCTTGTAATTCACGTGTATTATTGCTACCAGGATAGGAGATAAAAATATTATAGTCATCCATGATGGCTTTAATTCCATTGTAGATGGCTTGACGCCCGCCGCTGTTCAACGGATAGGGCAGACAATGAATGATAAGAAGAATATTCTTTTTCTGCATGTTAAACCAGTGAGTCTAAAACAGCATTCATACCCTTTCGGTATTCGTCACATTTGAGGTCGGCAAAAGACTTGCATTTGGATGTGTCGAAATCAAGCAACTTGTTGACAACATGTTGTGGCGAGGGCAGTTGCGCTACACCCTTATAAGAATAGAGATTACCCAACAGGTCTGCATCGGAAACTATAAGATAGGTTTTGCTAGAGGATGGATTATAAATCATTTCTTTAGAGAAAAATCCCTTCTTCTCCTTGATGCCGTATTCGTCAAAGCTGAAAAATGGGATGGCATTGTGAAGACAAACAACGATGGGATGCATGCGTTCGCCAATGAAACCTTTCGAATGAATAATGAGCGCGTACCAAATGAGTGGACTGAGGGGCAAATCAATCTGTTTTTCAATTCCTGCTGCAAATAGCTTTTCTGGCATCGACAGGGCAACGGGCTGGAGGCCACGTCGGTTGACTTCTTCTGCAATGGAATGAATATATTCCTGGTTCGTATGCCAACTGCTGAAGCTAAGAAGAACATAATTGTCTTTCAGTCGGTATTTTGTGATGATTTCTTCCTTAGAAGGAACAGAAAGATAGCAGTTTGAATTGAACGAGAAAACAGGATCAGGATAAATGCAAATATTTTTGCGATCTGTAATGTTTTCAACCATTCGTTTTGTCCAATCATCGCGAACTGTAATAAGTCTGTAGTTCGACAGAGCTTCCCTCATGGCCCGTTTTTCACCTCTTGTCATTGAGGAGAAGGGGCAATTCTGAGATGAGACAGCATAGGTGGAAGCAGGGATGTGCTTTTGAAGTTTGCCTAAGAATCCTCCAAAAAAGGGATTGCCATCTAGGCTCTCGCACGAAAGTGGTGTGAAGTTGTAGATATATTTGAACTTGCGCTTACTGAAGTGACGGTATTTGTCTAATGGAATGTATTTGAATAACGCATCACTGCCGGCAATGATAGCATCAAGATGCAGAGAATCGACTACTGTAATTAAATCGTCTTCTTTTTGACACTTATCGGATAGTGGCAGATAATTTTGGGCAAACAGATTGTGACAAGAGACTTGCTGTGGAGGTATGCGTTGAGAATACATTTCTTCAAGATCCTTGGCATACCAATTCAAAACAACAACTTCATGCCCGGCATTTCTTAAGAAGCCGACAGTGGAAATTGCTTGAAGTTGAGCTCCGAAATTAGGAGGACAGTGGTAAGTGAGGACGCCGATTCTCATGATTTCTTTCGGAAGAATGATTTGATTGTTTTTTTTATGCGACTACCGTATTTGCGGATCTTTTGTTTTACAGTTTCGTATTGATAATCGTAAGGTATTTTAGTGAATACAGGACAGGTGCTTGTAGCAATCTTTTCTTCATGAATTTTTCGGATTCTATCTTGTTGCCTGAATCCATATAGTAGACTAATAATCAGTCTGCTATTGGCAATTTGTATCGATATAATATCATCCATCATGTCAAAGGATTGCTCAATGGATGACAGCCAGCAACCTTCCCTTAAATCCCAATAGATTCGATCGATATATGACATCTGATGATTCTTTTGGTCCTTCTTAACTAAATTTTCTCTCCATTCCATTGTTGAGTTGTAAAAGAATTTATTGCTGAGAATACCAGGATATAAGGTTGTAAGATCATTACACTTGTCTCCAAATAAAGCGCGATAGTAATCACTGGCAATTTCCCATACACCATTCCTAACTATAACGATTTTTCTTTGTTCTTCTTGTAAGGCTTGATATTGATTGTATGAGTAGAATTGCCAGTCTGCATCTGCAGCCATACCGGTTGTATGAATCTTATAGTCCTCATACCGTTTTTGTGAGAAGTGGGATTCGTCACGTTTGATAAATCGGTAAGGTCGATGTATTGCTTTAGCAAGTCTTTGGGGTATGATGCAGTCGGGTTGGGAAATGTTGTTATGCCAGAGTGTGAATGTACTGAAGCTAACTTGTGCTTTTTCAAAACAGGCCAAAGTGGCTCGAGAATCACGACCAGCGGTGACAGCTAACCATATTTGATGATCAGGAAACAACTTGGAAAAGTTTTTTATAGAATAGACGAAGTGATGGACAAAATCCTTTATGCGTTCTTCTTCAGAGCTGTATTTAGGAGCCTTATCGATAAGCAGCGGTCGTGTACACGTTTCTTTTGTCGTATAGTTCAGCAGTTGTGATGGCAAGAGACGTATAACGTTAAAGTAGGGTGTTCGCATGCCAGGGACAAAATCAGGCATCCTTCTATGAGAAATATCTGGAAAAATCATCTCACGATCCTCTAATGTGCATAAGACATTGAGGCTGCTGGTCACAATACGTTCGTCGTAAAAGACGCCCAAAAATCCGCATGCGTCCGTATAAATCCATTCGCCGACAATAAGCAGATACCGTCCGCACCACGTTTTTTCAACCTCAAAGACATCTTCGTGAGAAATTTTGCTTTGATGGCTAAGTACCTGCAATTCCTCTTGAGGGCTTTTGCGATTTGGGTCCACTTGCCAGGCATAACCTAAAAGAATAATGTCCTTATCTTGATAGGCGATGTTCAATCCCGTATGATAATGTAGGGTATAATCTTTATGAAGATCTATTTTTTTCCAGTCTTCAAATCCCGCAACGGGGTCTTTGGTTATGAAAAATTGTCGGTCATTAATCATTGTTTCAAATAACTAAATTCCATCTACTTAGCAGAAGTGCAGGTTGTCCTTGTCGGCGCGATAGAGGTAGTCATATTCTTTTTCTGCCCTTTTGCCGATGACTTTAGCTGGAACACCACCAACGATGGTAAATGGTTTTACGTCGTGGGTTACAACTGCCCCAGAGGCGACAACCGCTCCTTCGCCAATGGTGATGCCTGGGAGAATTATGGAATTGCTGCATATCCAAGCCCTTCGTCCAATGGTTACGGGTGCTCCCTTCCCGCAGAAATGGATGTCGTTGTAGTCGTGGTTTAGTGTCCAAATGATAGCACCATACCCTATCACGGCGCCCTCTTCTATCGTAAGTCCTTTTCTGCCATCCAATAGCACCTTTGGGCCGATTGAAACGCCATTTCCTAGAACAATACCACGAGGATTGCGAATGTGGAATCCTGCATAAATTCGGGCATCTCCTTGGAAGGTCATACCCATCTTGCGGAGCATGTAGTTTCGGAAACGCTTGCTTGGAAAGTTATATAAGAAGCTGTTGGTGAACCACCATTCCCAACCGGGTTTGAGTTTCGACTTGATTCTTTTGAATTTGTTGATAAGTATGATTCTC
>JAEEGK010013337.1_pt1 | contig 18525 bp, 9 predicted proteins | sample 8958771 | NCBI WGS metagenome assembly JAEEGK01 (sample SAMN16246547, study PRJNA631951) | gut metagenome | biome: gut microbiome; feature: rumen; material: SC-attached | host: Bos | place: Iran: Karaj | collected 2018-10
ATTATCTGATAAAGTTTCAATTTCACTTGAAATAGAAATTAAGTTGTTTAATTTTATCATTAATTTTTATAAGTGAAATTAAATTTAGATTAAATATAAATTGATAAATATTAATAATTATTTTAATTTAAAATTTAAATATTTATTCATTTATTAAACATTTATTAAATAAAATATTAATAAATTATTATTAGAAAAATAAATTAAAGTAATTTAAATTTAATGATAATTATTCATATTAGTTGAGTAGGTATAATTGAGTCTCTAATGAAATTGATAAAAATTCTATTATTTATATATAAATCAAAAATTAATTTAAAAAAAATTATAAATAATCATATTATTAATTTTTTTTTGTTACATTTTTTATTCCATAATTTAAATTTTTAAGTAATTCTTTTATTTATTTTTATTAATTTAAATATAATTAAAAATAAAGAAATAATTTAATAATTGAAAAAATATAAATATAAATATTTTATATTATTCTGATTTTGAAATTAATAATTTACTTAAAAAATAAAAAAAAGAAAAAAAATAAAACATTTTGAGAATATGTAAATAAAAATTAAATTTTTTTTAAAAAAGAAATAATAAAAATTCTAAACTTTATTTTTTATCTCCTCCTTCAGGTGGTGCATTAGGATCAGCAGAATTAGGATCTTCTAATTCAATTTCTAAAATATCTAATTTTAATTTTTGACTTAAAACAACTTTTAAAATTTTAAGAAACTTTTCATATAAATTTCCAACAAACTTAATTAAATTATCTTTATCATTTTCTAAAACTTTATCACATTTAGATAAACAATCTAAAAAATTATGTCTAAAAACTTTATCATAATGTGGATTAATACAAATAATTTTTAATTTATCATCACTTAAAGGAAAAATAAAAGTTTTTTCAATCCAAAAAGGATCAAAAGTTGGTTTTTGATTTTTAGCATTTTTTTTCTTAGCAGCTTCTTTTGCTAATTCTCCAGCTGATTTTTCTTTTGAAATAATAGCAGGATAAATAAAAACAATACCAACATATTCATTAATTTCTTCTTCATCTTTTAATATTAATTTTATTTTATCATTTGCATTAAATTCTTTTGTTGTCTTTGCATCAGTAAATAATTTTTTTAATATTTTTATCATAATTTCTTTTATATTTATTTGATTTCCAGTTTTATTAAAAGCTTCTATTATTAAAGGTAATGATTCATCTTTTTCAATTGTACTTTTTATTAAATTATCTACTATTTCATTATAATTATCCATATTTTCTAATTTAAAAATATCTTCTATATTTTCTAATTCTGGTTCTAAATCTTGTATTTTTTTTAAATCATCTGTTGTATAATAAATATAAAATGAATGACATTTTATAAAATATAAATCTAAAACTGTATCAATAAATTTATCTAATATTAATTTTCCTTCTTCAATATTTTGTTCTATTTTCTTTTCTTCTTCTTTTTTTTCTTCTTCTTTATTTTCTTCATTTTCTTTATTTTCTTCATTATTTTCATTTTCTTTTTCAATAATATCATTTTCTTGTAATTTTATTTCTTCATTTAATTCTGGTTCAGGGAATAATTCAGGATAACTTTGATGCATTAATGCAAATAAAATTGCAATTTGACCAAAATGATTTCCTACTAAAGGAACACATTTAGTATCTTTTATATTATAACCAAAAATATTATAAATTTCATTTGTATCATCAACATATTCTCCTTTTGATATTAAATCTTCTTTTATTAAATCTTTTATTTCTTCCATTTCTTTTAAATGTTGTAATCTTTTTCTTTCTGCACGTCTTCTTTTTTTTTCATCTCTTTTTCTAATTAATTCATTTATTTTTTTATCTCTTTCTAAATCTTTTCTTCTATTTTCATTAAAAATAGCATTTTTATGTTTATCAGTCATATTATTATTAAATGTTTCTTCTAATAATTGATCAATATTATCAAGTACAATTTCTTCTTCATTATATAAATTCTGAGTATCATTTTTTAACATTGGTAAAATATTAGTTTGATATTGATTATTTTCTGGTTTTTTTAAAACAGAATTTTTAAGTGCTAAAATTGAATTATCTCTTAAATTCTTTAAATAATTTTTAGCAAACATACAAGAAACTAATTTTTTTTGATAAATTTTAGCCATTTCCATTCTAACATCTCTTTCAATATTTCTTCTTTGTTTTTCTTGTTCTCTTCTAATTTCTTGCATTTCTAATTTTTGTACAATTTCTAATTCTCTATTTCTAACTTTTTCAAAATCTTGAATTTGTTCTTTCATACATTTAATTTCTTCTTCTTCTAAAACTTCCATTCTACTTTCTTCAAGAGTTTTAAAAGTTAAAACATTAATAATTGGTTCAACTTCTTGATCAAAATCAAATAAATCACCTTTTTCAATTTGAGTACTTTTATCTTCACCATTTTTAACTGGAGTAAAAAGAGGAGTTTGAGGACGATCAATATAATCTTGAGTTTGTACTTCAATTTCAATTGTTTCTGCTCTTGGTTCAATTTCTCCTATTTCACCAGTCATTACACCTTCATTTAATAAATTATTTGGTAATTTTACTCCCATTTCTTCTAAATTTTGCATTTTTTGTCTTTTTCTTTGTGCTGCTGTTAAATGAGTTGGTCTTTCTAAATTTTCTTGATTGAATGTTCCTTGAAATTGATTTGAAGAAAAATTCTGATTTTGATTCAATTTCTTCATTGCTAATTCATTCTCGTCAAATGCTGTTGATGTTACGTAGACTATTCCGTAATTACGACCTCTTTTTATACGAGGATCTGTTACTAAGTTATATGTGTTTTTTCTATAAGGTTTTAAAAAAGTTAGATTATTTTATTTTTATTGTTACTTTCGAAATTCTTCTTCACGATAACGATTCTTGTTGGAGACTACGTTTGGGGAGATACTATAATAGTTGAAACGATTGTCTGACATTTTTTTTTTTTTTTTTAAAGGTTAAGTTTTGGTTTTTTTTTTTTTTTTTTTTTTTTTTTATTTATGATGTATTTTTTTTTTTTTATTTTTATTTATTAAGGTTAATTTATTTATTTTTTATATTATGATATTTTATTTTTATGAAATAAAAAAAATTAAAATTTAAAAATAAAATATTTAAATTTAATCAAAATTAAATTAATTATAATTTTTCAAATTTATAACAATTTACTTTTAAAATAAAAAAGTAATATATTATTATTTAAAAAAAAAATAGAAAAAAATGCCATCTCAAAAAGTAAAAGGAATATGTACATTAATTGGTGCATTATCCTTAAATTTAATATTAGGAAATCATTACACTTGGGCATGTATAAATGTATATTACGCATCATATCTTCATCATAACGATACACCAAATATAAAAATTCAAGATGCATATTTTATAATGCCATCAATAATTTTATTAGGAGATATTTTTTTTACAATAGGAGTAAAAATCCAAGATAAATTTGGAGTGAGATTTACAAATTTTTTAAGTGGATTATTTATCTTATTAACATTTTTAATATTAAAATATTCATCTAAATTTAAAATTAATATTATTGGTTTTATTTTTGCAGGAATAAGTAATGGATTAGGTTATTTAAGTGTAATTAAAAATTGTTGGAAATATTATCCAAATAATAAAGGTTGGGTCACTGGAATTATTTTAATTGGTCATGGCTTATGTTCTTTTATTTTAAATCCAATTGCAGATTTTATTTTAATTAATCCTAATCAAGAAAAAACTGAAAGTAATGGTTTTTATAATAAAAATATTTCTAATAATATTATTAAATATTATAATTTTGTTCTTATTTATTTTTTTATTTTAACTTTTATTTCAGTTTCTTTATCTTTTACTTATGAAAATGATATTAATGATAATAATAATAATTTAATTAGTGATATAATAATTGAAGAAAAAAAAAATGATAATAAATATTTAATTAAAGCATTAAAATCAAAACAAAATTTTTATTTAAGTTTATTTTGTTTTGGAGGACCTTTTTTTACTATTTTATTAACTAATACAAATAGAGATTTTGGCAATAAAAATAAATTAAATCAAAAAGGATTACAAATAATGTCTTTATTAATAGCATTTTTAAATGGATCAACTAGATTTATTTGGGGTTATTTTGTTGATAAATTTAAATTTAAAGAAATATTATTTTTTATTCTTATTATTCAATTAATAATTAGTTTATCTATTTATTTTATTGCATATTATAAATTTTTAATAATTTATATTATTGAAAATTTAATTATTGCAATTTTAAATTCTGGAATTTTTACTTTATTAGCACCAACTTTTAGTAAATTTTTTGGAATAAAATATGGTGCTGATATTTTTGGAATTACTGGAATTATAGTTGGAATTTCTTGTTTTGGAGGACCAATTATTGCTAAATTTATTATTAAGGAAAATACTGATTATTTAATTTTGTATTTATCAAGTTCTGGGATTATTTTAATTACTATTGTATTTTTAATATTTTTTAAAGAAGAAAAATTTGAATTTGGAAATGATAATTTTGAACAATTGAAAAATGAGGATGAATAATTTATTTTTTTTTTTTGATAATAATAGAATTATAAATTGTTTTTTTATTTTCTTATATATTTATATTTATATTTTTTTAATTGATTTAGATAAAATTTTGATTTTAATTTTATTATTATATTATTAAAGTTTATTCTGAAATTAGATTTAATACTTAATAAATATTATAAAATATTATTTAATTATATTCCCCAATAATTTTGTAATTGATTATTAAATATATAATTAATTCTAATAAAATCATTTTTAAAATTAATAGAAAAATTCTTTAAATCAGTATTAGAATAAATTTTATTAAAATTAATAATTAAATTCTTTACATTATCAGCATCAATTACTTGAGTATTAGTATTATTTTCAATTATTTCATTATTTTTTCCATTTGAATAATTATTAAAACAAATAATACATTTTCCTAAATTAAAATTTCTTAAACATTCATTATGAAAAATATGACCACAAGAAAATCTAGTATTATTTTTATCAAAATAATTAATATTAATATTACTATTATAATTCCCAATTTGAGTATCAAAATTAGTCATTTCAATTTGTTGTCCTTGATAATAATTATTATTAAAATTAATTACAATTTGTTTTAAACAAATTAAACATTTATCAATTGTAATAACTTGAGGATTTAAATATTTTAATTGATTAAGTAAATTTTCTAAAAATAAAATATGATTATAAATTGGATTACTATTTATTACTTCATTATAAGTTGGATAATTTTCCATTTGAATATGCATATTATTATTATTATTATTATTATTATTATCATCAATTAAAGATTGATATTGAGGAGTAATATTAATATTATTATTATTATTTAATAATAAATTATTTTCTTCATTTTTTTTATATATAAAAAAATAATAATATAATCCTATAATAATTAATAAAGGAAGAAGAAAATAAAAAAAGAATTTAAATAAAAAAGAATGTCCTTCATATAAATAATCATTAAATTCATCAATTGCTTTATCAAAAGCTTTAAAAAACATTTTATTTTTTAAATAAGAAGACATAATATTCAAAATAATATTTCTATTATTATTATTTACTTTATGTAAAACTTTATGACCAGAAATAATTCTAATTTTACCTTGTGCATTATTAAAAGTAAAACTTGTAATAAAAACACAAAAAGAAATTCCATTTTCTTTATCTTTATTATAATCATCAAAAAAAGTTTGACATTGTTCTGTAAAATAATTATCATTTAGAAATTGAGTATAATAAGGAGAATTTGATATTAAAATTGAATATCTTTGATTATTTTTATTTATTTTATGACATAATTTTATTATTTCATCTTGAGTTAATAAATCTCTATCTGAATAAATTTTATTATCACAATAAAAATTAACTTGAGATAAAATTGAATAAATTAAAGGAATTATTGTTATATTTAACATATTTTATTAGTATTAAAAAATTATTAATATATCAAAATATTTTTTTATATATATTTATTTTTATTATTAATTAAAATTTATCCTTTTTAAATTATTCATTAATTTAATGAATAGTAAAATTTTATCAAAGGAAAAAGTTACTGAAATTGAAGTAGATAAAAATGAAATGATGAATATATTTTTAGATAATTCAAGTAATCAATTAGAATCTCAATTTTTTTTAAATAGAAAAAGAATGTTAAATGCACAAAAAGGACAAAATGAAATAAATGATTTATTAAAAATGAAATTAAAAGGACTTGAAATGTTACAAAGTATTTTAATTAATAATAAAAATATTTTACAAGAAAATGATATTTCTTGTACTGAAGTACTTTTTAATTTATGTAATATTTCAAAAAATGAAAAAAATATAAGTGAACAAATAATAAAAAAAATTAAAGGAATTACTATTCAATTAATTAAAAATCAAATATTATTAAAAGAAGAAAATAATGAAAATTCAGAAAAGAAAAATTTAATAAAATTTATAATTTTTTTAATAAATATAAATTATGAAAGTAATTATTTTCAACAAGTATTTTTTACAGTAGTTAAAAATGAAAATTTATATAATGATTTTATAAATGAATTATTTACAAAAATTTTAAGAGGAAGAAATATAAATATAAAATTAAATGATATTAAATTTATGTTAAAAATGTTTTTAACAAATGAAGATTCAAAAAAAAATTTAAACTTTTTTAATTTAATTCAAAAATTAATTAATTTCTTAGAAAAAAAAGAAAATGGAGGAGCAAGAACTTATCATCAAATAAATCAATGTTGTTATTTATTACAATATATTATTGATTTTATTCAAGGAAAAGATAATTTAAAAAAAGAAATTAAAGATAATGAAAATTTTAATGATAATTGTAAAAAAATTTTAACGCTTTTATTTGAAATTTTAAATAGTTTTTTTGATGAAAATGATTTTAAAAAAAATGTAAATGAAATGAAAAAAAAAGAAATTATTGGAAGAAATGATTTAATTAAAAAGAAAAAAAATGTATTTAATGAAATACATAAATTTATTTCTAAATTTGAAAAATGTTTTAATTTAATAAAAATAAATGATGAATTAAATGATATTTATTCTGAAATAGAAACATTATATAAAGAAAAAATTAATCCAAATTATAATATTATTTTAAATATTCAATCAAATGGAAATGAAATAAAAGAAAAAAAATCCAAAACTCAAAATAATAAAAACTCTTCAAAAAATAAAACAAAATAACTAAAAATTAAATAAAATAAATAAAAAAAAAATTATTAAACATCTAATTTAAAACATTTATATAAATAAAAAAACCCAAAAAAAAAAAAATATATATTTTAATATACAAAAAAATAAACAAAAATTAAAAATATAAAAATTATAAAAAAAAAATATAAAAAAAATATCAAAAAAAAAAAAATATAAAAATAAAACACCAAAAGAATAAAAAAAAATAAAAAAAAATAAAAATATAACTAATATAAAATAAAAAATGGGTTGTTCATCATCACCAGCTCAAAAATTAATAATATTTTTAGTAGGTCGTCCCGGAAGTGGTCAAAAGACTCAATCAAATCTTTTATCAGATTCATCAAAAGATTACATAGTAATTCATATAGAATCATTAATAAGACAAGAAATGTTACGTAAATCAAGTGTTCGTTTAGATCAAATAAATGAAGATAAATTAGTTCCTTCAAAAGATTTAGTTGAATTATTAAATAATAATATTTCTAAATTAAAATATGAATATATTATTTTAGAAGGTTTTCCAAAATGTGAAGATAATATTTTAGAATGGAAAAAAATTATTGGTTCTAAATTTAAAATTCTTTGTTTAATTTATTTAAATATGAGTGAAGATTTAATTTATGAAAGAGAAAAAGAAAAAATTGATTCTATGGGAGAAATGTGGGTTAATAAAAAAAATAAAATTTTTAATGAACAAACTGTACCTTCTATTAATGATTTGAAAGGTATTATTAATTATTGTGAAATTGATGTAAATAATAAAAGTGAAAAAGATATTCATAAAGAAATTGTTAAAAAAATTCAAGAGTTTACTTCTGGAAATAAATTCGTTGAATTAGTTTAAGATATTTTAAAAAAGGTTTGTTTAATTTTATTATATAAAGTTTTACTTTTATTTTTGGTATTTTAATTTTAAATTTTTTTTTTTAATTTTTTGACGGTTTTTTTTTTAATTTATTTAAAAGAATTATAATAAATATTATTTTATTGCATAAAAAAATATTGACTTTTTAAAATAAATGAATAAGGATTAAAGTATTATTTATTAAAACTAAAATTTTTATAATATTTTATATGATATTAAAATATATATTATATTATCATTAATAAATATTTTATTAAAATAAAAATAAAACACATAAAATAATAATTTTAAAAACATTAAAAAAAAATTTTATATATCTCAAATATTAAAATAAAATACTCACAAATAAAAAAAAATAATTTTTTAATTTAAATGGCTTCTATAACACCAAATTTAAATAACGATATACATTCAAAAGATTCAAATACAATAGAAAATATAATAAAATGTTCAATATGTCAAAAGAAAATAAAAGATCCTTCAATGTGTCCATTTTGTCAAAAATTATATTGTGAAAAATGTATTCAAAAATGGTTATTAGATAATAAAAGTCAATGTCCAAATTGTAAAAGTTCATTAAGATTAAGTCAAATAATTCAAGTATCATTTATGGCAGAAGTTGCTAATTTTATTGATAAAATGAGTTTAAATAAAAAAACAGAACAATTAGAAAGTTGTCAGAAACATAATATAAAATATTTATATTTTTGTACTAAATGTAATATTCCACTTTGTTCTGATTGTTATATGTTTGAAGATAATCATAAAAATCATGAAATTAAAAGAATTAATGATGTTTATAAAGAACATTTTGATTTAATTAAAAAAGAAAAAGAAGATTTAGATAATAATTCTGAGAAATTAAATAGAAAATTAAAAGATATTAATGAAAAAATTATTGAAATTGGAAATTATAAATATAAAAGAAGTAAAGAATTAGAAGATACTTTTAATAATTTAAATAATCAATTACATAATAATTCACAAGATTTAATTAATAAATTAATTAAATGGAAACAAGATTTAGAAAATAAAATTGATAAAATAGAAATTGAAAGACAAAATATTTCAAAAGAAATAAAAAATTCTACAAAAAGTATTTTAATAACTAAAACTAATAATATATTAAATTCAATTAAGAAAATAAAAGAGAAATTAAATAAAGAAAAAGATATAAAACAAAATTTTAATTTGAACTTTTCAAATGAAATACCAAATTCAATAATTCCAAAATATGAAACTGCAAAATTTGAAATAAATAATTTTTTAGAAATATTAAATAATAATAATAATAATAATGAAATAATTTATTCTCCTGAATTAAGAATAAATGGATTAATTTGGAGAATAAAAATATATCCAAAAGGAAATGCAACAGCAAAAAATGAATATATATCAATTTTTTTAGAATTATTAGAAGGAATAAATGAAATGTCAAAATATTATTATATTTTAGAATTAATTAATTTTAAAAATAAAAATAATTTTTATCAAGAATATTCTTCTAATTTTTCAAATGGTGAATGTTGGGGATATAGTAAATTTTTTAAATTAAGTAAATTAAAAGAAGATGGTTATATTGATGATAAAGGAAAAATTTCTATTAAAATTCATATTAGACCTGAAAATTATTTTCAATTAAGTAGAGATTTAAAAAATTATATTATTAATTTAGAAAATAAACTTAATTTAAATAATAATATTAATGAAGAAAATAATAGTAGTAGTGAATTAGAAAATGAAGAAACTTTACATTGTTCTTATGAAAAAAAATTTACTGATTTAAATATGGTTAAAAGTTTTTTAATTGAAGATAATGATAAAGGAATTAGTAATATTAATTTAAATAAAAATTTCCAAGAAAAAGCAAAAAAAAAATATTCTGATAATATAATTATTGCTCAAAAAAATAAAAATCAGAAATTTATTAATTCAAATGAAAATGATTTTAATTTATTTAAAAATGCAAGTAATAATGAAAATAATAATATTATTAATAATAATATTGAAACTTTACCATCAATAAATGAAAATAATAACTTTTCAAATATTAATTCAATTAATAATATAATAAATAATAATTATAAAAATTATATTGATAATAATAAAATAGTATTAACTGAACAAAATTTAAATTATAAAAAAAAATATAATATAACTAAAAATTCTAATCCTTCAAGTCAAAGAATGAATAATATAAATGAAAATGAAATAAATGAAAAAAATAGATTTCAAATAAATATGTCTTTAAATTCAAAATATGAAGAAGAAGATATAAAAAAATTAGAGAATTTACAAGATCCTAAATTAATAATTCCTAAAGAAAATGATAATCAATCAATATTAAGTGAAGATTCTATTGTGAATTTAATGGATTCTATTAAAGCAATTGATGAAAAAAAAGAAGTAAAAAATAATAATTTTAATTATAATAATTTAATTGAAAATAATAGAAAAGAAGTAAAAAATAATTATTTTGGAAGATATTTTAATTACGGTTTGCATTCTTTGAGTAATTCTAATTCTACTACATTTAAAAATTCAAATAATTATTATTATGGAAATCAATTCGATAATAATTTTAAGCAAAAATATAATAATTTAAAATAATTTATTTTATATATAAATTGTAATAATTACTTTTCTTTGTAAATGTCAAATTTTTTCAATAATATTTATAACGGAAACCAAAATTTAAACTTAAATATGAATTATAATAGACCAGTTAATAGAAATTTAAGTCAACCTATTAACAATTCATATGACAATATGAGACAAAATCCAAATTATAATTCATATCAAAATAACAGAAATTTTAATCAAAATAATCCAATGATAAATAATATTAATAATCATAACAGCTATAATAATTTTAATAAACCTACAATTGTTAATAGAAGCTTACAAAATAATTATAATACCAATAATAATAATAATTTTGGGTTTGTTAATAATAGTTATAATAATAATGCACAATTTAATAATAATAGACAATTTAATAATAATATGAATCAATTTAATAATAATAATAGACAATTTAACAATAATAATGGACAATTTAATAATAATATGAATCAATTTAATAATAATAATAGACAATTTAACAATAATATGAATCAATTTAATAATAATATGAATCAATTTAATAATAATATGAATCAATTTAATAATAATAATCAATTTAATAATAATAATCAATTTAATAATAATAATCAATTTAATAATAATAATCAATTTAATAATAATATAAGACAATTTAATAATAATAATCAATTTAATAATTTTCAAAATAATAATCAAAATAATTTAAATTTTCAAGGAGGAAATAATAATCAATTAAATAATCAATTATATAATAAAGAATATAATAATAGAATTTCAAATCAAATAAACAATATAATAAGACAAAATAAAGATATTGAATTACAAATTAAATTAAGTCAACAAAAAGCAAAACAAGAATATAATGAAATATTAAAAAAACAAATAGAAGAAAGAGAACAAAGAGAAAAATTAGAAAAGCAAAAAAAATTAGAAGATGATATGAAATTTGAACAAAAATATCAAGATTATATAAATCAACAAAAGGAAAAAAATCCAAATCAAATAAATAATAATAATAATAATAACACAATAAGAAATTTAAATTTAAATACAATAAAAAATAGACCATCAAGTTATAATAATTTAGAAAGAAATGATTTAAATTTAAATAAAATAAATTCATATAATACTTATAATAATAATAATAATAATACAAATAATTTAACTTTAAATGCAGGAATGAATATTATGAATAATACTGCAAATAGTAAATTTAATACTTTAAGAAATAATTCAAGTGATTTCTTATTTAGTAAAAATTTTATTGGAGATGAAATGAATTTAAATAAAGATAATAAAATTGAAAAATATAATAATTTTTATAATACTTATGATAATTTAGGAAGTGATAATAATAATAATCAAAGTGGTAATTTTGGAAATAAACAATTTGATAATAAAAAAATTAATAATAATAATCAAAATAATATAAATAATAGAATTAGTTATAATGATATTTTTAGTAAAGTAAATACAAACAGTATTAATTTTAATCAAAATAGTTTTAATAATAATTTATTAATTGATAGTAATAAAGAATTTAAAATGACTTTTGCAAATGATAATAATAATAAAAATATTCAAAGTCAAAATTCAGATAAATTTAATGATTATGGTTTAAAGAATATTTTAAATAATAATAAAGAATATAATGTAACAAATGACATTTTAAATTCTACAATAAGAAAAACAAATCATATTGATGATTTAAATAATAAAAATAATAATAATAATAATAATTTTAATGATAATAAAGTTTTTGAAAATAAAGTTAATTTACTTCCAGATAATAATATTAATAATAATATAAATAGTAATAATATTAGTCAAAGTAATAATTCAGAATTTAATTTGAATAATCATATTCAATTTTTATCTAAGTTTGATCAATTACTTGAATCAAAAGAAGGAAAAAGATTTTTTAAAAATGAATTATCAAATAAAGATATTGATTTAAATAATATTAATACATTAAATAATCAAACAATGAATCAAAAAAATGATTTAAACAATTTAAATATTAATAATAATAATATAAGAAATCCTTCTCCTCAAAATAATATTAATAATAATAATCTAATTCAATCTCCTATAAATAATAATATGAGAAATCTTACTCCTAAAAATAATTATTATGATAATAATAATTTTAATAATAATATAAGAAATCTTACTCCTAAAAATAATTATTATGATAATAATAATATTAATAATCAAAATTTACCACAACAAAGAAATTATGATTTAATAAATAATAATAGTCGTTTATTCCCAGAAACAAATAAAGAAAGATTAGAAATGATAAATAAAAAATATAATAATACATTAAATGATGATATTCAAAGTAATAATTCATCAATAAATGAAAATAGAAATACATTTAATACATTATCAAAAACTGCAAATTTTGGAAATGATAAATCAAATAATAAAAATGAAAATATTTTCAGACAAAGTATGATAAGTACAAATAGTGTTCTTGAAGATATTATGGATAATTTAAGAAAAAAAGATAGAAAAGAACAAGAACAAATTAGAGATTATTTAAAAAAAAATAAATATAATATTCCAGTTACAATAAAAGAAGATCCAAGTGAATTTTCTGATGAAATTAAAACAAATAATTATAATAATAATTATAATAATATGAATAATAAATATAATAATAATAATAATTATAATAATAATAATAGAGATGATATGTCAAATTTACCTTTTGATGATTTTTCAGAAATAAATTCAAGACAAAATTCAAGATTACCTACTTTAAGAGATAAAGAAGAAGAAAATAAAAATTTAAATGAAGAAGAAATTGTAAATTTATCAGTTGATTTAAGTGGAGAAAAAGGAAGAATTAAAAGAAAAAAATCAGAAACTTCATCAGTTGGTTCTTTTAATTTAAGAAGATTAAATTCAGAAAAAAGTAGTAATTATAATAATACAAATAATAATTTTAATAATAATAAAAATGAAGAAGAAATTTTATTTGAAAAAATGAACTTTTTTGATGATAATATTAATAATAGAAAAAGTAGAAGAGATAATAATATGAAAAAAAATGAAAATATTGAAAATGAATTAAAAGATTCTGAAATGTTAAGAGATTCTTTTGGTGAAAAAGTTTTAAATGACTTAAGAACTTTTAGAGAAAAAGAATATGAAAATTAAAAAAAAAATAAAATAAAAAAATATTAAAATAAATAAAAAATTATTTAGTTTTAAATAAAAATAAAAAGTATTAATTTCATTAATTTAATTTTTTTCATTTACAAAAAAAAAAAACGAAAAAATAAAAAAAAAAATTAAATATTATAAATACGTAACAGAAATAATAAAAAACTAATTAATCTTAAAAAAAAATGGAAGAATTACCATGTGAATTAGACACATTAATTAATTTTAGAAATTTATCAATTACAATAGAATTTTTATATAAAAATAACATAAAATTAAATGAAAAAGTAAATGACATTACAGCAAGATTAAATCAATTATTAGATATAAAAGAAGATGTAGAAAATTTAAAAATAAAAAGTGAATCAACACAAAATAGAATTAATTTACTTCAAGATTCAGTAAATCATTTTTCAGATACATTATTAAAATATGAAGAAAGATTTACACAAATGAATGATAAATTAAATAGTTATGATACAACAATTGAATTTGTTAAAAATGCAACTGAAGATAATATGAAAAAAGTAATGAGCCATGAAAATAATTTAAATAATTTAAATAGAGTTGTTGAAGATCAAATTAAATCTTTAGAAAAAGAAAAAGGAAATATAGAAAATAATAGATTAGAAATAGAAAAATTAAAAGAATTAATTAATAATTATGATAATGAAATAAATAAATTAGATACAAAAATAATAGAAAGTAATAATAAATTAACAGAATCATTAAATGAAGTATCAAATAAAAGTATAGAAAATATAAATATTATAAATGGAAAAATAAAAGATTTAAGTTCAAATATTTCAAGTTTAGCTGATAATGTAAATCAATTAAATAACAAAACAGGAATTCAAAATCAAGTTGAAATAAAAGAAATAAAAGAAACACCAAAAATTGAAAATCAACCAATAAAAATAGAAAAATTAGAAAAAGTAGAAAAAATTGATAATACAAATATTGAAGGTGATACAATAATAAATTCAACAAATGATAATACAATAATAAATAGAAATTTACAAAGAAAAATATCAAATCCATTAAATAAAATAGAACATATTCCAATTCCAGATGAAATTCCAGATGAGTTAAACAAAGATGATATTGATTTTATATATAATAAAATAAAATCTTTTGATAAAATAAATCAAGCAACAAAAGTTCATTATGATAAAGAATTAAATTTATTAAATCAAAAATTAACACAATTACAAAATTTAATAAAAAAACCAAAAATTGACACTTTTGATAATATTCCCCCAATTACAAATAATATTTCAATGATTGAAGAACCTTCAACAATTCCAGAAATAAATATTAATAAAGGAACTGATGAAGTATTAAAAAAAGTTTCTGAAACTTTAAGAATGTTTTCTAATTCAATTGAAAATAAAGCTCCTATGAAAAAATTAGATGAATTAAATTCAAATGTTGATAAAAAATTAAAAGCTTTAGGGGATAAATTTCAAAATGCAATTAATATATTAGAAAATAAATATAAATTAGGTAATCAAAATAATAATAATACAAAAAATGAAGGAGAAAATAATAATTTTGATTATGATATTTTAGTACAAAATATTAATGTTGAAATAATGAAAAAAGTAGAAGATAATATAAAAGATATGGTACAAAATAAAATGGATCAATTTGATTTAACATCAAATCCAAATATTGAAAATTTAAATAAAATATTAGAAGAACATAAAGATGAATTAGATAAAGCATTTGAGAGTATTGTTGATATAAGAAATAATTTATTAAGTAAAAAAGTACAAGACGATTTAACTGGATTATTAAAAAAAGTTGAAGCTTCAGATGAAAAAAATAGAAAATTAAGATTTGATATAGAAAAAATAACTAAATTATTAGAAGGAGAAACTGAAGAAAATAAAGAAGGAGAATCAAATAATAAATTTCAAGGTTCTTTTAGAGATAATATTAATTTCTTAGGACAAAAAATTGCAGAATTACAAAATAATTATAATGAATTAAAAAGTAAAGTTGAAAATATGAATAAAGAAATATTAACAATTGTAAAAAGAGATTTAAAAAATGAATCACAAAGAATTTTAGAAGAATTTAAAAGTGATTTAAGATTATCAATAAGTAAAATAGAAGAACAATTAAGAGATAAAGTAGATAAATTTGGTTTAGCTGAATTTGGTCAAAAAATGAATAGTAGAATTGGAAATGAAATGAGTAGAAAAATTGATAAAAATGATATGAGTAAAAATAATATGTATATAAGTAGAAAAATTGATAATTTAGAAAATAAAATTAGTAGAACTTTAGTTGATACTTTAATTGATTTACAATTAGATGAAGCGCCTTTAATGACTAAAAAAAATTTAATGGGTAATGTTGAAAAATGTGCATCTTGTAATCAACCTTTACCTCAAAATCAAGGTTATTATATGGTTAATAAAAGTATTGATTTTAATAATTATGGAAATAGAAATTCTGGATTTAAGAGTAAATATGTAATTAAAGAATCTGAAAAATTACCTGAAATTAAATAAAAAAAAATTAAATATTGTTTTTTTGAAAGAAATTTTTATTTTATTTTGTTTTTAAAATTTTGAAAAAAAAATAATATTTTTTTTTATTTGAAATAATAAAATATATCTATTACAATATTAAATATTAGTATTTATTATACTCTAATAACTACAAATTATAAAATTATTTATTTTTTATTGTTCATTATTTAAAATACTATAAGTTGCTTCTGCTATATTTTCATGATTATTATTATTATGATTTAATCTATTTATTTGAAGTCTTATTAAATTACCAGTATTATTATTATTATTATTATTATTCATATTATTATGATATCTATGATTATTATTATTATATAAAGAAATAATTCCTGTTGTATTTGAATTTCTAATTGAAGATGTTCTTAAATTAATTGGTTTTGTTTTTTTTGGTACTTTTGAAGTATCTAAACTTAATAAAGGTAATGAAGATTTACTATTATTATTTTTTATTATTTTTATTTTTTTAATTTCAAATTCTTTTTCATCATCATCTTCATATATTTTAATATTTTTAATATTTACATTTTTATAAATATTTAAATATTTTAAATTTTGTCTTTGATAAGAAAAATTTAACTCATCATTATTATTACAATTACAACAAGAAAAAAAAAAATTTTTTTTATCTATAATTAATTTTAAATAAGTTTTTCCAACTTGAATTTTTAAAGGTAAATTATCAATAATTTTAACTTTAGGATTTTGTATTAAAACTAAAGTACCAAATTTAGAAAAATTATCTTCTAAATATAAATTTGAATTAATTTTATGAATAAGACAATGATTTCTACTAATACTTAATTCAGGTATACTTAATTCACAATCACTTGCTCTTCCAATTGAAATAGTCTTTTTATCATCATATGAAATAATATGTAAAAATCTTGATTTAAATTTATCATCTCTTACAGTTTCTATAATAATATATTGATTAAATTTTGATTGATAAAAAATTAGATCATATATTTTATTATTATATTTTATATAATCTGGAAAATTTTCTTTACATAATTCACATTTAAAGTTACTTATATTATATGATATTGTAATATCAGAATCTTTATTTTGAATTTTTGAAAATAACCAATTTTTTAAACATTTATAATGAATATATTCCATTGAACCAGAACATTTACAAGGATTAATTAAAGGATTTTCTATTGATTCTTCATTATTATAACATATTCTACATGTATTATTATTTTTTTTTATTATTTGTTTATTATTTGAATATTTATCAATATCTAATTTAAAAATGTTTTGATATGAAGAAATTTTTGGTAAAAGAACACTTTTTATTTCATTTGATATTTCATTTTGAAATATTTTTATTTTTCTATTTCTATTTGTAAAACTTCCTCTTATTATATTTTGTTCTATTAGAGAATTAGAACTAAAATGTCTATGAGATAAAATTCTTTCACTTGTTTTTTCATTTTCATCTTCTAATTTAATTTTTAAAACTTTTATATAAACTCTTCCTAATTTAAAAATATCACCTTCATTTAATTTATACCATTTATATTTAGTTTTTGTATTTGAATTAAATTGTTTAAAAGACATTCCTTTATAAACAAAAAAAGCAACTTTTTCTTTTGATATATTTTTTAAATCACATTTTGAAGGTTCTGTTATTATCATATAATCTTTTTCTGTTTTTAATATTTGAATAAGTTCAAATGATTTTAATATTTTATTTATTTGATTTGTAAATGTTATTTGATTATTTATTCTATATAACATTCCAGATTCTGAAATTGTTAAATTTGATAATATAAAATCAATATTATCATAATCTATTAAATCAAACATTTCTTTTTTCCATATTTTTCCTTTTAATTTAATATAACCAATATCACTCATTTTATAAATAAATAGTAATTTATTAATAGTAAATTTTTTAATAAATTCAAATTATAATATTATAATTAAAATATTGTTTTAATTATTTTCAATCTAAAATTTATTTTAATAATATTAAAAATATTGAATTATATATTAAATTTATTTCTCTTTATATGGGGATTGGGGATTGGGGATTGGGGATTGGGGAT
>JAEEGK010013341.1_pt1 | contig 18521 bp, 6 predicted proteins | sample 8958771 | NCBI WGS metagenome assembly JAEEGK01 (sample SAMN16246547, study PRJNA631951) | gut metagenome | biome: gut microbiome; feature: rumen; material: SC-attached | host: Bos | place: Iran: Karaj | collected 2018-10
GGGCTCGGTTCCCAGACAAAGGTATCGGGATCGTCCGGGAAAGAAGGGTCGAAGCCATGGAAGTGTTGCAGATGGGCGGCCAGCGGCAAGCGCAGGCGGACCAATTCCGCCATCACGCATTTCGCCAGTTCGAAGGCGCCGTAGGGGCTGAAATGGGTGTTGTCCGCAATGGGGGCGGTCACCCAGGGATAGGCGCCGGCCGGCACATGGACGAGAGCCCTCTTGGATCGCTCCGGCCCCAGCGCCTCGTAGAAGTAGGCGGACAGGTCATGCAGTTCCACCAGCGGGACGTCCTCCCGCCGGGCCACTTCCCGCATGCCGTCCGGATAATCCGCGTGTGTCTCGACAATCCGCCCGGCCTCATCGAAGTTGCGCCGGTGGGTCGGGGTGACCAGGACGGGCAGCGCCCCTTTTTCCCGGATCATGTCGATGAAGGTCTTCAACTGCGTGGCGAAGAAATAGTGCCCGCCCTTTCCGGGGCCTTTGAGTTTCATGTCGTTGTGCCCGAATTCCACGAAGACATAGTCTCCGGGCTGGACCAGGGAGAGGACTTTCCTGAGCCGGCCGGCCGCCAGGAAAGTGTCCAGCCGCTCCCCGCTTTCGGCATAATTGGCAATGCAGACATCCGTGCCGAAGAAATACGGAGCCATCTGTCCCCAGCTGGCAAAAGGTTCGTTGTCCTGGTCCACGACCGTGGAGTCGCCGCACAGGAAGACGGTCGTCACCTTCCCGGCAGGCTCCACCGTGATGGAGGAAACGGCCGGCGCAGCGCCGCCGATCTCCAGGGTGAGGTCGTCGTCCCAGTCGAGTTTCCCTTTTTCCCGGTCCTTGATGGAAACCTCGGCTACCTCTTCCCCATTCTCGCGGATATGGGTATCACGCTTATTGACGAGGAAAGAAACGGTCCGGGACTCCCCTTTCGCCGTCACCTCGTTGTACAGGCAAAGCCGGCGGGATTCCGCTTTCACGGTCGTCACACCGGCCCTTTTCGGATCACCGAGCGTGACCGTGACCAGGTAATTGCCGTCTGGAACCGGGATGGAAATCTCGAAAGGTTTCTGGTTCCGGGTCGCATAATCCGCCTGGAAAACCGGTTCGCCAGCGCGTAAGGAAAAGCCCGCCAAAAGGGTCAGAAGGAGAATCGCAAAACGCTTCATATCAATGCAAAAGCTTATAGATTTCACTGCCGGCCAACAAGACGCAGCCGGTTCCGTAGTCTTCGAAATCGGGAATCTTCCGCGCCGACAGGGGCTGCGCGTCCGAAGGCATCTTGCCGGAGCCCTGCATATAGCCGAGGAAGCCATCGTCCTGGATACAGATGCGCTCCAGGGCATTCCAGGCCCTCGCCAGGACGGGCCGGTACGTGGCGCTGTCCAGCCGGCCGGTCCGGATCCCCCAGGCCAGGCCGTATGCAAAGAGCGCGGTTCCCGAGCCTTCGGGGCCGCCGAAATGGTCCGGATCATGGAGGCTCACGCCCCAGGTTCCGTCTTCCCGCTGGCAGGCGGCGAGGGCCCGGCACATCGCCAGGAAATCGGCCGTATAGACCGGGCGGTGCGGATCGTCGGCCGGCAATTCATCCAGCACGCGCACCAGGGCGGCCATCACCCAGCCGTTGCCCCGGGACCAGTAGCAGTCCTCCCCGTTCGGTTCCGTATAAGGGGCCACGAAGTCCTTGTCCCGCCACCAGAGGCCGTCTGCAGCATTGTAGAAGCGGTCCCGGGACCACTGGTACATCCGCCAGGCCTTTTCGTGGAAGGCCGGATCACCGGTCGCATTGCCCATCTTCACGAAGGTGGGCATTCCCATCTGGATGGCGTCGATCCAAGTCCAGTCCCCGTCGGACGCTTCTCCCAGGGAGACCAGGTTCTCCAGGCACTGACGGATCGGACCGACCATCTTCTCCTCATGGTAGATGGCATAAAGGTCCAGGTAAGTCTGTCCACAGCAATAGTTGTCCGCATCGCGGGTAAGCGTATTCCCATGCCGCAGGCCCCAGCCGTTGCCTTCGCCCCAGGCATAGGCATAATCCAGGTATTTCTGCTGGGGATCCACGCCCCACAGGGCCATCAGGCCCTCATAATAGACAGCCCGCGTCCAGATGACGGACTCGTACATCCGGTGCCGGTCCGGGAAGGGATGCAAGGCCGTCGGGTCGGCGAATTTCCGCATGAAATAATCATTGACCTTCCGGGAGACCGCCAATACGTGGTCCGCCGACGGCAAATCATATCCGACCGGCGTCAGGGTCACCTCGGAGACCAGACCGGAAGGATCCGGCTCCCAGTCGCCGAAACTGAATTCCCGCGCGCCTGTGACGCTGTTGATATTGGCGTCCTTGAAGATCCGCCATTTCTCTCCCCGGCGTTCCATCGCGGCGATCCGGTTGGAGGGCAGGTTGGTCACGTCGACGGTCAGCGTATTCGTACCCGGCTGCAGGTATTTTCCGATCCGGGTCCGGAAAGGAACGCTCCAGAGCGTGTCCACCGGGATTCCATTGACGAAGATGCGGGCGCTCTCCCGCACGTCTCCCAAGTCCAGGACCCAGTCTTCGGCCGCGTCCGGGTCAGACAGGACGATGCCGGTCGTATAACGGGCGGTCGCGTGGTTTTCCCGGGCGGCGGGAACGTCCAGCTCCGTCCAGCTGCGCGGGTTCCGGGAGGAGAAATCCCCCTTGATTTCCGGCTCGCTCTTCGGGAAGGAAATGTTCCAGATGTCATCCAGGACCTTTGCCGGGCCGCTGGCAAGCACATATTTCCAGTCCTCCGCGGCTTTCGCCTCCATCGGGAATGTCTTCAACAGCAGGGTCTGCCCCGGAACGAGCTGCAACCGGACTTCGGCCATTCCGGACGGAGCGGTCCGCACCTGCGCCTGTCCGCTCTCCCCTGTCAAAGGGTCGAAAAGGACGGCGCTGCGGGCCGGCGTCGCGAGTTCCACCCAGCCATCCACGGTATGGTCGGACAGCATCGTCAGGAAATAGTTGTATCCACCCGCCTCGTTGCGGCGACGGAGACAGTTCCCTCCGCGTTCGGTCGCAAACTTCTCGGGACGGAATCCGGAAAGGGCCTTCGTCATCGACACGGGCTTCGGGAAACGGCGGACAATCTTGCGAAGGGCCTTCCTGCGGGCATCCAGTTCTTTCAGCCCCGGGACATCGGAGGGAAGGCGGTCGACAAAGATGACCGGTATCCCCTGCCGCTGCAACTGGGCGAGCCGCCCGGCCGTCTCCACGGGGATATAGGTGCAGGCCGGGACGATGACGGGCTTGTCGATATCCTCCCGCTGCAGGAGGGCGTCCGAGATATAATCGGCATCCAGGCCGGCGGCCCGGATTTCGCCCATCGCCCGCTTCACTTCGGGCAGGGTTTTCTCCATCTCATGGATGGAGAACATCATGTAGGGCTTGTCCGACTGGCGGCTCCAGGCGTCATAGATGGGCAGGTACAGATAGCAGTCGCTGTCCGGCTGTCCGGCGCTCAAGAAGGCCTGGCAACGCTCCACATACTTGAAAAGGCCGGACGCATCCTCCCAGAGGCTGCCGGTAGGCGACATGTTGATGGAGGCATAGAACATCCATCCCGGCCACTGGACATCCTTCGGAGAATACGGCGCTCCGTGGAAGACGATGTGATTCACGCCGGCGCAGAAAGCCTGGTCCAGTTCCGGCTTGCACTGGGACAGCGAGGTCCGGAAATGCTCGGTAAGCCAGGTCAAAGCCTCCGCCGACGTATATTTCTTGCCGGTGACGTGCGCAGCCGAAGAGGCGAATTTCAAGGCCAGCGGATCGCCGTCGTTGGGACGGGTGATCGGGTCTTTCCGGAGACCGGGAATGTCGAATTCCGTCCGGCCGAAAGTCTCGCACTCGGGGATGTCCACCATCGCATACAAGTCCAGGATGTTGGCCGGAGAGCCGTGGGACTGGTTGCGCACGAGGGCGCCGTGTCCATGGGCCCATTCCGTCCAGGGACCCAGGAAATTCTCCTGAAGCATCTCACCGAGACATTCCCGGTAATCGCACACGGCCCGGACATACCGCTCCGAATCCTTGGGACCGGCCAGTTCCGCGACGATGTCGTAACCATACCGTTCCCGAAAGAATTCCGGCAGCTTCTCCGTCCAGTCGGCGCCGTACACTTCGTAGGAATCATTGAAAAGGACGGTCGGCCAGGCGGCTCCGGAGGTGCCGAAAGCCCGGTCGAAGCGGTCCAGGTAGAAGGTGACGGCTTCCTTGTCATAATGGTCCACGACCAGGCCTTCCCCGCCCGGGGCGGCCCGTTTCACCTGCTGACCGGTCGGAACCGCGGCGATGGACCCGTCTTCCCGGACGGACATCTTCTTCGCCGCGTAACGCTCCGTGATGCCGGGACCGCCGAAAGGCCATCCGGTTCCACAGTTCATGTCCACTTCCAACCCCAGCCGTTCCGCTTCGGCACACACGTGCCGGTACATCTCCATCCACTTCGGAGACAGGTAGTCGATGTCGTTGGCTTCGTTCCCCTGCACACCATAGATGGGTGTGATTTCCACGCCGCCGATCCCCTTGGCGGCGAACTGCTCGAGGTTGTAGGTCAAACCTTCCTTGTCCACGGCGCTGCCAAGCCACCACCAGCGGACGAACGGACGGTCCTGCGGGGCAGGCCGGTACCAGCTTGTGACGGCTTCCTGGCCCGAAGCCGGAAGCGTCAAGGATAAAAGGAGGGCTGCGATGAGGTGTTTCCGATGCATGTCAGCGTTTGTTTTTCTCCGGGAGCACATAACTGCCGATTCCCCGCAGGACGCGGAGTCCTTCGGCCGCGCTCCGGGCATTCTCCCGGGCGCCTTCCTCCCCCGTATGGATCGTATCTTTGAAAAGGGTGGCCGTCTTTTCCCGCCCATAACCGTCGAACCGGTTGGCGGAAATGGCTTCCAGGTCCACGAAAGGAATGCCCATCTCCTCCGCCACCGCTTTCTCCCAGGCCGTGAACGTGTCCGTCTTCCGCTCCAGAAGCCCGTTTTCCTGCCAGGAAGGCCGAGGTGTCAGCGAGCAAAGGATGGGATGTCCGCCCCGGTCCAGGACATCCTGCGCCATCCGGCGGATGTACTCCCCATAGGTGAACACCGTCTCTTTTTCACCGGTTTCCACGATCGTGACGTCTTTGGATTCCTTCCCGGTCCCGGGGAGGGAGTTCCGCGCCCGTCCGCTGTCCAGCGGGCCGCTGTCATTGTGCCCGAGCTGGATCAGGACATAATCGCCCGGACGGATGCCGGCGGCGACGTCATTCCAAAGCCGATGGTAGAAAGTGCGGGAAGAGAGCCCGCCATAGCCCTGATTCTCCACCGAGATCCGGTCCGTATCGAACCAGTCTTCGAGGAAGGCGCCCCAGCCCCACTGGTCGTTGCCTCCGTTTCCCTTGGTCCCGTTCCGCATCGTGGAATCGCCCACCAGGAACAGGACCGGATGATTTCCCTTGCGGGTGCTTCCCGCCACAGGCCGGGAGGTCCCCAGGGTCTCGGGACGGTCGGCGAAGGAGAACCAGACCTTGATCCGGATTCCCTCGTCTCCGGACTTGATCCGGATGTTGCCGGGCTGGCTGTGCGGGCCGTGCTGGGAGATGGGCTTGAAGCTCTTGATGCCGGGGATGTCCAGCAGCAGGGAAATGTCGCCCTCCGGGAACACCGGGTTGCTGGTGCCGCCGTTCAAGCCTTTCGGCTGCTCCGGCGTGAACACCCGCAGATACAGGCCGTCCGTCTCGGAATACAGGGTGAACGGATTCGTCCCGCTCAGGAACTGCGCCCAGTAGATGCCGGCGTGGTAGCCTTTGAATTCAGGATACTGCAGCACCTCGTGCGGCTGATACGTCTCGCCGGTGACCGTATTGTTGTAGGGTTTGCTCCATAGGCCGTACTCATGGCCCCGGATGCGGTTCTTCCAGACGCGGTACGGGCCCCGGCCCATCCACTTCATTCCCTGGACCTCTTCCTCGGGGAAATCGAAGGTGAATCCGATATACTGCACGTTCGGGTCCATCCAGGCGTCATCGAAGCCGCCGCCCCCGTTGTCCCGGTTCAGGATGACGGCATCCATCCCCAGCCGGCCGTCGGCCGTCAGGGTCCATTTGACGGAATCCACCCCGCCGTTGTACCGGGCGACAAAAATCCGGTCGCCGCCTTCCGTGCGGGTGTACGCTTCCTTGAATTTCCATTTCATGCCGACCGGGCGGAACCCCTTCAGGGGTACCGGACGGCCGTTCTTCGTAATGCTTTCCAATTCCCCGGCATGCTCGTCGAAAACGACCTCGACCCCGCCGGAAGAAAGCGTCCGGTGCATCTTGAAGTATTCGTCGGCATAGCGGACGGGCCAGCTCCACTTGCAAAGGCTTTCGCCCCGCGGCGAGAAGGCCTCCAGTTCCAGGAGGTCGCCCTGGAAAAGAGCCGCCCCGACGCCCAGGTCCACCTTCCCGGTCATACCCGGCCCGATGGACGGGAAACCGGCCTTCCCGGCGCAAAGTTCCTCCGTCACGCCGCCCTCTTCCGGGGTTTTCACCCGGAGGACACGCCAGCGGAGCGAGCAGTCGGCGAGGTCGGTGAACAGATAGGTGTTCTTCACCTTGAGGGTACCGTCGAAGGACGGCGTGATGAAGAAGGGTTCGATCTGCACCGGGCACCAGATGTTCCGGACCGCCCAGAAACTGCCTTCCTTTTCCCGGTAAGGGCCCACGATGCCGTCATTGCCCATGTTCGAATAGGCGTCCAGGATGCCGCCCTTGTCCACCCGGACGACACTCTCGTCCACGAAAGCCCAGATGAAACCGCCCGCGAACAACGGATGCGACGTGTAGTTCGCCCAGAAATCCTCCAGGCCGGCCCCGGCGCCCTCGTCATAGTTCGCGTGCATGAACTCCGTGGGCATGAACACCTTGTATCCGTTCGTGAAACGATGCACCCCGGTCAGATAGGCCGGATAATGGTGCGTATCCAGTTCGTCGAAATCCGCCCAAGGGTGGACGACATGCCGACGCTGCGGATCCAGTTCCGCGAACAGCGGGTCCAAGTCCGTGTTCCAGCCCCCTTCGTTGCCGTTGTCCCAGATGAGGATGCAGGGATGGTTGACGTCCCTGTCCACCATTTCCTTGAGCAGTTTCGTCCCGGTCTCGGTGGAATAGCGCCCGTGCCAGCCTGCCAGTTCGTCCAGGTAGAAGATACCCAGCGAGTCGCACATGTCCAGGAACCGCGCATCCGGCGGGTAGTGGCTCCGGACGGCGTTCATGTTCATCTGCCGGATCAGGCGGGCGTCCTCGAGGTCCTGGGCCTCGGAGGTGGTCCGGCCGCTTTCCGGATGGAAACAGTGCCGGTTCACGCCCTTCAGGACGACCTTTGTTCCGTTCACATACAGTCCGTCCCGGGGACGGAGTTCCACGGTCCGGAAGCCGATGCGTTCCTCCACGCTATGCAAGACCTTTCCGCCTCCATCCAGGAGGGAGACCTCCAGGTCGTACAGGTTCGGGTGTTCGCATTCCCACGGAGCCACACTTCCCCATTGCATCTGCTGCTCCTCACCGGCTGGAAGGACCTTCTCTCCCAGGCTGCGACCGGCGCGGTCCTTGAGGACATAGCGGAAAGAGGCTCCGTCAGGCGCGTTCTCCGTCTCGATGACGGCCCGCAGGGAACCGTCGGCGCGGGGGTCCAAGGAAACCTGCCCGATATGGGCCTTGGGCATGGACCGCAGCCAGACCGGCCGGTAGATGCCACCGAAGAGCCACCAGTCGGCACGCCGCTCGGCGTTGTTGACGGAAGCATCGTCCGATTGCTTCTTTACGAGGACCTCCAGCCGGTTGGTACCACCGTAGCGGAGCAGGCCGGTAATCCGGTAACTGAACCGGTAGAAGGCGCCCCGGTGCACTTCTCCGGCCACTTTTCCGTTCACCTTGACGAGCGCGTCGGTCATCACCCCGTCGAAGACGATGTCCACTTCGCGGCCCTTCCAGGCGGCGGGGACCCGGAAGGTGTGACGGTACAGGCCCGTCTCCTGGCTGGGCTGCGCATCCGGATTGCCGAAATAGTACCTCCCGTAAGTGTATTCTCCGAACCCTTGCAACTCCCACTGCGAAGGGACGGCGATCCGGGACCAGCGTCCGCTGCCCGCGCCGTCGGAGCACAGGAAATCCCACTGGACAGTATCGTCTGCGCCCGTTCCGGACAGGTACTGGACCTGCGTGCGGACCGGACCGGCGGCCGCCGGGAAGGCAACCGTCAGGAGCAGGGACAGGATGAGGATGGTCTGCTTCATCGGCGAACTCTCGTTTTTTTCCAGGTTCCTTCGAAGAAAGGCACTTCGCCCCGGAGCGTCCGCCCGTCCAGGCGGTGCAGCCGCCCGGTACTGAACGGGGCGACATGGACCACGATGGTGCCGGCGGTATCGATCTCGAAGGGGCTGCACTCGGGTTTTCCGCCGGGACCCACCCAGCGGATCGTGCTGTCTGAAGAGAACTCGATCCAGTCTACCGCCGGATCGCCACCCTCGAGAACGTAATAATCCGGGTCATTCCCCCGACAGGAGGAAACCAGACTGGCCAGGACAGCCAGCGCCGCGAAAAAACCTGCTTTCATTTTTCAAAGGTAATAAAAAGGGGCCACTTTCCATTCATCAAAAGCAGCCCCTTCCCCACTAATAATGAATAACCAACCGCTTTACATCAATAACCGGGGTTCTGCCATTTCGCCTTGTCGGCATCCGACAGGTTCGTGCCGTCTTCGTTGAGAAGCTGGTCGATGAAGGCCTGCGGAATCGGGCGGAGATTGTGCTTGTCAGAGACATTGGCCGCCGCTTCGGGATTGAAGGCCTTGGCACGGCGGACAAGGAGGTTGCAACGGGAGAGTTCCTCCCAGCGGTTCCATTCACCCAGCAGCTCGCGGGTGCGCTCGTTCATGATGAAATTGATCATCCGGTCCTGGTCGCCGCTGCAGCCCAGGGTCTTGAGGATGGCCTCATCCTCGGCCGGCAGGCTGGATGCGGAAGCGATCTGCAGCGAAGAGGCCGCCGTCGTCGGGGCGATGCCCGTGGACAGGTAGTAGGAATTCTTCTGGACGTAGGACCAGCGGGCGGCCACGGCGTTGGTCACCTTGGTGCCGGAGGCGTCCTTGCACTTGCCCAGGGCTGCGGTAGCCGTCGCGTTGTCCACATCGCCGCCGAACTCCTTCAGGAAGGCCATCGAGCCGTCCTTGTAGGCGGAACGGTCCTCGCCGGCCTTGAACTCGGCCCGCTTGCGGAGCTGGTTCACGGTGGCGATGGCCTCGGAATACTGGCCCATACGGACCTGCGCCTCGGCCTTCACAAGATAGGTTTCACCGGTACGGGCCATGATTACATCGCGATGGGCGTCACCCTTCTCGGCAGTACGGGAACCGTCATCTGTCTTGTTGATGCCGCAGAACGTGTTGGCCTGGGCCGGATTGCCGGATACACCGTAGTTGCGGTGGACATACTGGCCGCCGATATACAGCGGGATCACGTTCGGGACCCACTTGCCGGTCTCGGGATTCACGAACGTATGTTCCTGGGCGCCGCGGCCGAAGCTGCCGTAGGTGGATTCATCCGCAAAACGGGCGTCATCCTTCTTGTTCAAGATGAACATGATGCCGGCCTGTCCCAGTTCGGGCTCGGCCCCCTCGGGGCAGCCCACCTTGTGCATGTTCTCCGGCTTCACATAGTTGTTGTAGCCATAGACCGTCTTGAAGGTCTTCCACATCCGGGAGTCGTTCACGTTGTCGAACACGGCATAGGCATACTCGTTGGGACGGCAGCGCTGGAAGTCCATGCCGCCGATGTACTGGCCGCGCTGGACGTAGCCGGCGGAGAAGTTGGAGAACTGCGGGTTGAAGTAGTTGTAGGTACGGTTGCCGTACCGGCCGGCATAGGTGTCCACGGAATGCTGGGCGGACATCAGGATCTCCGGGAGGGACTCGTTGGCACAGTCGATGCCGGTCCACTCCGCATAGAGCTGGTTGTAGTCGGCGGCCAGCGGATGGGCGGCGATGACCTCGTTGCACAGGTCGACGACTTTCTTCAGGTCGGCGTCCTTGCCATAGGAGGCATTCCAGGAGGCGCAGCGCTCGGACTGGCGGAACAGGTAGGCCTTCGCCAGGAAGTGGGCTGCGGTGTACTTGTTCCAGCCGCCGGTGCCGCGGGCGGAGACGGCCGGGAGGTCCTTGTAGGCCTCCTCCAGGTCAGCGATTACCTGATTCAGGGTCTCCTCTTCGGTGGCACGGGTGAAGGAGCGGACGACTCCCTCGGCCGGGGCGGTCTGCAGGACGACGGCGCCATACTGGGCGAAAAGACGGTAGTAATTGTACCCCCGGAGGAAGTAGGCCTCGCCGAGGCAGGTGGTGCGGGTGGCCTCGTTCTCGATCTTGTCGGCGGACGCGATCAGGGTGTTGGCCGTGGAGATGCCGTAGTACATCTGGTCCCAGAGTCCGGAGACGGGCGGGCAGTTCTTGTTGGGAGCGCCGAGGGCCGGTGTGCAGTCCATCGGATTCAGGCGGCTGTCATAGGTGTTCCAGGGCTCTGCCGTGAGGTCGGCGCCGTTGGTGAACTCGTCGCATCCGTACAGGGTGATGCCATAGGCCCACTCGTAGCCGAAGTGCCAGCGGATGTTGGCATACAGGGCCGTGGCCAGGTCAAGGATACCCTGCTCCGACTCGAAATACTGGGTGGTGTACGCCGTCCGGTTGTCCTCGTTCAGGAAATCCTTGGAGCAGGAGGTGGAGACACCGCCGAGAAGCAAGAGGGCGGCAACGCCGGCAGCGAGGGAGGTAACTATCTGTTTCATGGTTCTTTTCATATTAAGGCGTCTTCAATTAAAAACCGATCTGGACACCGAAGATGACACCGCGGTTGAAATAGGTCGAATTCAGGTCGAGGTCGATGAAATCGACGCTGGAGAAGAGGTTTCCGAGGTTCTTGCCCTGGACATACACCTTCAGGGAGGAGATGCCCATCGCCTGGCACGCGTTCTGGGAGAAGTTGTAGCCGAGGGAGAGGTTACGGAGCTTGAGGAAGGATGCGTTCTTGAAGCCGAGGAGTCCGGAGTAGCTGTCGCCGCCGGCGGTGCTGTACACCGGCTTCTGCCACTGGGCGCCGGTATTGTCCGGGCGCCAGTAGTCGATCTTCCGCTGCGCGTACATACCCAGCTGGGCTTCACCGCCCGTCGAGATCATGTACCCCATGCGGCCGTACAGTTCGACATTGAGCTCGAGGCCCTTCCAGGTAAAGGTGTTGGTCCAGCCGCCGGCAATGCTCGGCCGCCGCTGGCCCAGGATCACACGGTCCTGGTCGTTGATCTCGTAGTCGCCGTTCTGGTCCACGGGACGGACGGAACCTTCCGTGAAGGAAGCGCCCTTCTCATTGAACTTGGCCATCTCGGCGGCGTCCTCCTTCTGCCAGAGGCCTGCGTTCTCGTAGCCGTAGAAGACCTGGATCGGCTTGCCGATGAACCAGGCGTTCGCCACGTTGTCCTGCTTGCCGTTCTGCAGTTCGACGATCTTGTCCTTGGACCAGCCGAAGTTCAGGGAGCTCGTCCAGTCGAAGTCGCGCGTGCTGATGGGCACCACGTTCAGGCTGAAATCCACACCCACGTTATGCGTCTTGCCCACGTTGGCCTTCGTCCGGGGGAAACCGGTGAGCGTCGGGATGGTCATGTCCAGGAGCAGGTCGTTGGTGTCGGAATGATAGAAGTCGACGCTGCCGTTCACGCGGCCCGCGAAGAGACGGTAGTCGATACCGTAGTTGTACTGGGTGGTCTTTTCCCAGCCGAGGGCCTTGTTCGCCATCGCAACCTGGGAGCCCGTATAGTACGGCTCGTTGGTGGCATAGGCCAGGATGGCCTCGGCGCCGAACGGGACGAAGAAGGACTGGATGTTGCCGAGGGTGCCGTAGGCGCCCACACCGGCGTTACCGGTGACACCGAGACCGAAGCGGAGCTTGAGAAGGTCGATGTTGCGGGCATCCTTCAGGAACTCCTCCTGGTCCAGTCGCCAGCCGAGGGCGAAAGACGGGAAGAAAGCCCACTTGTGGCCTTCCGCCAGCACGGAAGAGCCGTCGTAACGGCCGGACACCGTGAGGAGGTACTTGTCGGCATAGTTGTAATTGAGGCGGGCCATGTAGGAGACAAGCTGGTTCTCGGAGAGGCCGGAGCCCATCGATGCGCCGTAGGTGGTGGCGTCGGTGATGTCGATGCTGCCCAGGTTGTACCACAGGAAGTGCTCGTTCGGGATGTTCTGGCCGGACTCGGAGGTGGACTCGCCGTTGTACTTGGAGGCGGTCTGCAGGAGCGTCAGGCCCACGGTGTGCTTCCCGAAGGTCTTGTTATAGTTGATCTGGTTGTCCAGCGTCCACGCCAGATAGCGGCCGGTGGACAGGGAAGCATAGTTCTTGCCACCCACGCGGTTGGCGCTCTGGGAACTCAGGAAGATGCCGGTCCGGTTGTGCCGGAAGTCGGGGCCGAAGGAGAAGCGGTAGGTCAGTCCCTCGAGGGGTTTCCAGATCTTTCCGAAGTCCATCAGGGCGTAGAAGCTGCCCAGGGCGCGGAACGTCTGGCGGCTGTTCGTGGACTTGTTCCACTCGTCCACCACCGTGTACTGGTTCACGACGGAACCGCCGGGCATGTTGATGATATCGCCCTTGTCATCGTAAGGAACGGTGTAGCGGAGGAGGGCCTTGGAAGCCGAATAGATATCGTTCGGACCCGAGCTGGTGCCCACCTGGCCCGTACGGGAGAAACCATAGTCCTGGAGGGCCCAGGAGCCGTTGATGCTGCCGCCGAGCTTGAACCAGGGCTTGGCCTGGATGTCCACGGCGAGCGTGAAGTTGTAGCGTTCATATTCCTGTCCCATCTGGGTACCCTTGTTGTCCAGGTAGCCGAAGGAGGCGAAAGCCTGCACGTTCTCGGTACCGCCGCTGGCGCTGAGGGTATGCTCGTGCGTGATGCCGGTCCGGGTGACCATGGAAGCCCAGTCGGTGTTGTCCACCTTGGAGCCGTCCCACTTGCCGCCGTTCCAACCCTTGTTCACGTTGGCCAGGGCGAAGGGATCGCCGGAGAAGAAGGACTGGTCCTGGTCATAGTCGGGCTGGTCGCCGGGGGTGTAGAGGTCCGGTGCGGAGTTGTAGTAGGCCCAGCGGCGCCAGGTAATGTATTCGGAAGCGTCCATCGCCGGGCTCTTGTCCACGAGTTTCTCGACGGTGACGGTACCGGAATAGTTCAGCGAAAGCTGGCCGCTCTTGCCGCGCTTGGTGGTCACGAGCACGACGCCGTTCGCACCGCGGGAACCGTAGATGGCGCAGGAGGAGGCATCCTTGAGGATGTCGATGCTCTCGATATCGCGCGGGTTGATGGAATCGATGCCGCCGCTCTGGAGCGGAACGCCGTCCACCACATAGAGCGGGCCGGTTTCCGCCGAGATGGAACGCTGGCCGCGGATGTAGATGGAACCGACGGTACCCGGACGCTGGCTGGAGGTGATGTCCACGCCGGCCACCTTGCCCTGGAGCGCTTCGAAGGCATTGTTCACGGGCTTGACATTCAGTTCTTCCGACCCCACGCGGGCGACCGCGCCCGTCACGTCCGATTTCTTCTGGACACCGTAACCCACGACGACGACCTCGTCAAGGAAAGTGGTGTCTTCCTGAAGGACGACATTCATGTTCGCGGAAGCGGAAACCGTCTGCGTCGCATAACCGATGCAGGAGATTTCCAGGGTCGTTCCGGGAGCGACGCGGATCTCGAAGGATCCGTCCAGGTCGGTGATGACGCCGACATTGGTTCCCCGGGCCACGACCGAGGCGCCTACGACCGGTTCCCCGTTCGCGTCGGCCACCTTGCCCTTGACGGAGGTCTGGCACCATGCCGAGGCGCCCGTCAGAAGGAAGGCCACACTGGCCACCAGCGCGAAGAGCGCTTTCTGGCTGAAGTTGAATAAGGCTTTCATAAAAAAGTTTGATGGTTATTGTTAATGTTGGTTGCGTCATGCGGCCGGCCGCCTCTCGGAGGCCCGGAACAAAATTAAGCGGATCGCCGGCTCGGGAGGAGCCCAAAATCGTTCATTTTTGGATGGCAAATCTTGCAAGCACGATTTCTCCCTCCATTTTTCAAGATTTAATGCCTATCTTGCAAGAAAAAAGAAGATGTCCTTCCGATACCTAAGCGCCGTTCTCACCGCCCTGCTCGCCCTCAGTCCCCATGTCCGGGGACAGGAAATCCGGCTCTCCAACAAATTCGTCGGCGGCATCGGCGTGGACCGGGAAGACCGGATCTGGGTCGCCACCGAAGAAGGCCTCAACTGCTATGACGGCATCCGGAACCGGGCGTTCCTCAAATATGACACCGGCCTGCCTGCCAACCAGCTGAATTACGTCTTCTGCGACCGGGTGGACCCGTATATCTGGATCGCCACCCGGAAATCCGGCCTGTGCCGGTACGATACGTCCACGGACACTTTCACCACCTATCTCCACGATCCGGAAGACCTCTCCACCGTCACCACCGACGACATCACCTATATCTTGCAGGACGACCGGGACCGGATCTGGGTCAGTACTTTTTCCGAGGGGATCGACCTGCTGGACAAGGCGACCGGAACTTTCAAGCACTTCAATTCCACCACTCTCCCGGGTTTCCGGACGGGACTCATCCAGCGGTTCCTGGTCCGGGACAATCTCCTGTACATCGGCTACTGGGAGGCCGGACTCAGCATCGTGAACCTCTCGGACGGGTCGTCCCGCGATTTCCGGCATGATCCTGCCGACCCCGGCTCCCTGCCTTCCGACAACGTCCGGGCCCTGTTCTTCGACCCGGGCGGAAACCTTTGGATCGGCACCACCGAAGGCCTCGCCCTGTACTCTCGCTCGGAGGACCGGTTCATCGTCTTCCGGCACGACCCGGCTGACCCTTTCTCCCTGCCGGAAGGCGCCGTCTATGATATCAACATCACCCCGGACCAGCAACTGCTGGTCGGAATCGACGGCGGAGGCGTCGTGAGCCTGGATCTCAAGGACGCCTATTTCACATCCGGGAAGCGGCGTTTCGTGTCCCTGTATTCCGGAATCCGCTTCAACCGGTCCGCGATCCGCGCCCTTTCGTTCGACCGCTTCGGGAACCTGTGGATCGGCACGTTCGGCGAAGGCATCTTCCCCTTCAGCACCGCCGCAACCGGAGTTCTGCACCTGCGATATCCCTACCATCTCTCCGCATCCAGCGCCACGGCCTTGAGCCGTTGGTCGGCGGAAGAATTCCTCGTCGGGAACAACACGGGACGCCTGGACATCCTTCACAGGGACCGGTCGGAAGAAACCCTCCGGGAACCGGTCCTGTCCGGTGCCGTCCAGGCCATCCGGACGGACCGCGAAGGCAAACGATGGGTGGGCAGTTCGGAAGATGGAATCACCATCCTGTCCGGACGGAGAACGGTCCACACGACCCTGGGCCAGGAGCACCTGGACGTCCGTGCCTTCCTGGAAGATGGAAATACGATGTGGGCCGGGACCGGCAGCGGCCTCTATCGGCTGTCACTGAAGGACGGAACCCTCCTCCATCGGTACACGCGGTCCGAAGGCCTGTCCGACAACCTCGTCCGCGCCCTGGCGAAAGACCGGGATGGCCGTCTGTGGGTCGGGACTTACGGCAGGGGCATCACCGTCTTCGGGCCGGGCATGGATTCCCTCACCCGGCACAGCAAGAACACCGGCTTCATCTCCGACACCGTCAACGACCTGCTGGTCGATGCCGAGGGGCGTATCTGGGCGGCCACCAGCGAAGGGCTGGCCCGGTTCGAAGGAGACTATCGAACCGTGTCTCAGATCTATACGCGGCGGGATGGGCTCGCCAACGACCATATCCGCGCCCTGGTACCGGACAATGAGGGGAACCTGTGGATGAGCACCCACAACGGCGTATCCTGCCTGGGCAGGAACGGACGGATCGCAAACTTCGACCACCGGGACGGACTTCCGGACGGCAACTACCTGGGCGGTTCGGTCACTTCCCTGCCCGAGGGGGTGCTGGCCTTCGGCAGCACGGACGGCCTGGGCCTGATCCGCCCCAAGGAACTCCTGGCCAGGCGCAGCCTGCCACCTGTTGTGTTCCGCACGCGGAAAGAAGACCTATCCGTCGGCCCCCGGCACGGTCCGCTCACCGTGGAATTCTGCATTCCGGACTACATCCTTGCTTCCCGAGTGGAATACGCCTACCGGATTCCCAGTCTGGACCCTGCCTGGCATGAATGTTCCAACGAATTGACCTTCAACCAGCCCCCGTATGGGAAATACACCCTGGAAGTGCGGGCACGCCTGCATAACCAGGACTGGTCTCCGGACATCTCCTCCATCCAGCTGTCCGTGAGCCCGCCCTTCTGGCTCAGCAAATGGGCCCTGGCCCTGTACGCCTTGCTTTTTGGGACCCTCGTCATCCTGATCATCCGCCGGCAACGGAGAAACCTCGAGAAAGAATATGAACGGGAGAACCTCCTCCGCAACCAGCAGATCGGCGAGGAACGGCTGCAGTTCTATACGAACATCACGCACGAGCTCCGCACCCCTCTCACCCTGATCATCGGGCCGCTGGACGACCTGTCCGAATCGAAGGACGTCCCCGCCCCTGCCCGTGAGAAGATCGGCAAGGTGAAACAGAGCGCCCACCAGCTCCTCGCCCTCATCAATCAGCTCCTGGAATTCCGCAAGACCGAAACCAACAACAAGCGCCTGTCGGTTTCCTTCGGCAACCTTTCCACCTTCGCGGAGGAACTTTTCGCCCGCTTCAGCGAACTGTCCGAGAATAACCGGACGGCCTTCGTGTCGCAGGTCGAACCGGATGTGAACCTCTGGTTCGACCCCGACGTCCTCACGACCATCCTCAACAATCTGCTGTCCAACGCCGTCAAATACACGCCGGAGGGGAAAATCACCATCCTTGTCAAACGGGAGGAGAACAACCGGGTATCCATCCATGTACAGGACACCGGTTATGGGATCCCGGAAAAGTCCCTGTCCCGGATCTTCGACCGGTACTACCAGGCGGAAGGGCCACACCAGGCTTCCGGGACCGGCATCGGCCTGTCGCTCGTGAAAAGCCTGTGCGACCTGCATCGGATCGGAATCAAACTGTCCAGCCAGGTAGGTGCCGGAACGACCGTGACGCTGCTCCTCGACGCCGGAGAAAGCTACCCCGACGCGGAACACACAGGAGAACAGCCGACTGTGGAAACACCGGTGCCGGAACCCATTTCCCAGCCGGAGCCGCTGGAAGACACCGACCTCCGTCCGCTCGTCCTCGTGGTGGAAGACAACGTGGGCATCTGCGATTTCATCCGGGACTCTCTCTCCGACGCCTACCGGGTGGCGACCGCCCACGACGGGAAGGAAGGACTCGCCCTAGCCCTCAAACGTGTTCCGGATATCATCATCAGCGACATCATGATGCCGGTGATGGACGGCATCGCTTTCTGCAAAGCCGTCAAGAACGACATCGTCACTTCCCACATCCCGGTTATCCTGCTCACGGCGAAGAGTTCCACCGAATCCCGCAAGGAAGGTTACGACGTGGGAGCAGACAGCTACATCGTCAAGCCGTTCAACAAGGCCCTGCTCGTGAGCCGCATCCAGAACATCCTGGGGACGCGCGCCCGCCTGGCGGAAAAACTCTCCCAGGGAGAAAGCCCGAAGGAGCTGTCCTCGATGGACAACTCCTTCCTGCAACGATTCTCGGAACAAGTGGAGGCCTCCCTCCAGGACAATGCGGCCGATGTGGAAAGCATCGCGGAAGCCCTGTGCATGAGCCCTTCGACCCTGTACCGGAAAATCAAGGGGCTGACCGGCATCTCCCCCAACGAGTATATCCGCAACCTCAAGCTCAACAAGGCGGCGCACCTGCTCCGGACGACGGACCTCACCGTCGCGGAAATCGCCTACCAATGCGGAATGGGAAGCGCCGTCTACTTCCGGAACTGTTTCAAGGAACGGTTCGGCAAGACGCCCACCGAATACAGGTCCTCCCGGTAACGCGCTTACACCTCCACTTCCAGCGTCTGCTTCCCGGGCTTGTAAGGGATGAATACCTTCCCTCCCTTCCCCGCGTTGCGGATGATGAGGTCGTATTCGGCGTCGCGGAAGCGGCGGTGGACACGGTAGGTGCCGATGGGGATGCAGGGTTCGACGAGGAGGCCGTCAAACTGCGGCTTGATGCCCAGCAGGGCCTCGCTCACGGCCTTCCAGGTCCAGGCGGCCGTGCCGGTGAGCCAGCTGTTCTTGCCCTCGCCGGGCTTTTCGGCGTCCTTGCCGGCCACCATCTGGCAGAAGACGTAAGGCTCGATCTTGCGGAGCTCCTGGTCCTTCGTGAAGGCCGGCGTGATCTTCCGATAGTGCCGCCAGGCGTCTTCCGCGCGGCCGGCCATGGCCTCGCCGATGATCACCCAGGGATTGTTGTGGCAGAAGATGCCGGCATTCTCCTTGTAACCCTGCGGGTAGGAGCTGATCTCGCCGTAGTCGATATAGTACTTCGTGT
>JAEEGK010013342.1_pt1 | contig 18520 bp, 7 predicted proteins | sample 8958771 | NCBI WGS metagenome assembly JAEEGK01 (sample SAMN16246547, study PRJNA631951) | gut metagenome | biome: gut microbiome; feature: rumen; material: SC-attached | host: Bos | place: Iran: Karaj | collected 2018-10
CATACAGAAAATACGGCTCAACTGTACATGTGTAAAAGCGGCTTAAAATAGGGAAGGGCGGAGCACCGCCCTACGCTCCAAAGTCCTCGTGCGCCTCGCATCCGCTCGGTGCACTCCGGTCTTTTTCGCTACCCACCCTGCGGGCTTCAAGCGCCAGCCCGCAGCGCCTGGCTCTCTAATAAAAGTGAATGCGGTTTCGCAGGGGCTCAACCGAGAATACGTCGCTTCGCGCCGTTTGCATAGGAATTGCATTTTAGTGCTCGCTCACGCGAGCCAGCAATCGCTCAAAACGCTGCGTCACTCGCGTTTTGCCGGCTTTCAGCCGTCGCTCCCTACCCGCAACGCCCCAGATGGGATATCAAAGTTTATGCTGCTGTAGCGTAGTTTACATTTATTATCTTGTAGGAATATAATTAAAGCCTGAACAGACCTGTAATTAAGGAGAATCCTAAATGAAGAAAAGCATGGGTGCATTTTTCTTTTTTATATTTGTTAGTATATTCTCTCTTTATGCCGCTCCAAATACAGCTACTGCCGAAAGATATATGACTTCTGCAAACGAACAGTACAGTCTTGAGAATTATTCAAAAGCTTATACATATATAAATTATGTCCTTGAACAATACGATGAAGACACAGTCACATTAAACGTTAAAATGCTTGGAGAACTAATCTATTTCGACTATCTGTGTGATATAGAAAGAAAAGGAGATTTGACCGCTTTCAGAGAATATCAGGATAGCATTAACGATTTTCCATACATTGTTAGTGACCGTATCCAGAAAAAACTTGATTCATTAGTTCCTGAATTCAAAAAGTTGGAAGATGAAGAGCAGAAAAAGAAAGCACAGGTTGCTCAGACAGTCCAACAACAGCAGGCGACGGCTCAGCGTACACAACAAGCTACGACAACACAGAGCACCACAGAAATAAGAGCTACAATCCAAGCTTCTAACGATGAACTCACAAAGAAGATAGAAAATCTTGAACAGCTTATCATTCAACTGAAGAACATCATACAAGAAGACGGATATTATAGCATCAAACCAGAAGATATAGAACTTTTACGCAAACTATACAGTTTGTCAGAAACAAACCAAAATGCGGTCAAATCCTTACTTGATATCCTTTACGAGCAAGAACAAAACGCAAAATAAACATTTATTATGCAAGCAACGGTTTTATACTGTCATCCATTTGTTTGTTTCTTGATTTTTACCTTTATGCGCTCTCATTCAAAACTTTTATGGTACAATCCTTTATGAATTCTGGCGCAAAATCCAAACCATTCGACCAAGATACCGTATGATTTTTGATACAGAAATCCTTAAAAAGAGAAATATCTTTCAAAGAAGAAATAATCGGTCGGGAATCCGAAAGAATCGTTTTTTCAAAATCTGCGATATGAGAACTTCCATCATTAAAAGCTACCACAAGCTTATAATCTTCATAATATTTGGCAGATTCAACATGTAGCAGGGAAGATTTATCTTGCATTACATCAACTCAACATACCTGGTTATAGCAGCTTTTACAGTCTGCCAAAAATCCAGCAATCCTATGAATAGATGTGAACATTTTTCCCATTTAATTGTATAACCGTAAGTATGACGAAAAAAGTGTCTGAACCCCATATACTCTGTAAGCAACAATCGTAAATCTGATGGCAAAAAATCAGGCTGTGCGAACATACAATCAACAAGATTCCTATGCCATTGAGGGGATGTCTTAAAATCAAAATTCAAAGACTTTCCAAGCAGAACGAAAATGTTTTCTATCCCGTTATAAAACGAGTGTAATATGCCTCCGACAGCAGTTATTTCAATAAAATCAGGTTCTCTGTTTTTACAGAGCGAAAGAAGAGGCTTGGATTTATCTATCAATTCATCAATCTGAGATATCTCATAACTGACTTTTGTTTTTATGCTGTCATCCAATTTTTCGTAATTCCCCTAAACTTTGCAGAAGAGCGAAAAACTGTGGTTTTTCGTCAAAATCGACCAAATCTACTGTTTTTCCAGTGGCATCCTCAAGCATTGAATGTGTGGCAAAAAACTTCTGAGGAGGAAGACCTTTTATTCCAATATCGATATCTGAATACTCATCAGGATTTCCGTTGACATAAGAACCAAAAACATAGCTTTCTGTACAGCCCATTGATGCAAGCACATCTGAAATTTTCATGGTAATGTCATTGGTCAGCATATTTCTTCCTCCTGTCTATAATATACCATATTTTCACAAATTGTGTTTAAATTGTGGAACATAGAATTATTCACGACACCAAAATTCCGTCGCTCCCCTCGCCCCCTACTCCTCATTTCGGTTCGGCGCACTCGTAGATGACAAGGTTCCCGTCCACTAGCTCCACGCCGGCGCAGTGATTATACCTGCTTCCAAGCTTCGCGAACGGCTCTTCACTACGCTTAATTTCCGCGCCGTCCCAATAAAGCAAATACAGCTTATCCCCTTTTACGCCGACGTAATACATCTCGCCATTCAACTTGAAAGAGCCGCTCACGTAACCAATGCCCTCAATGACCAACTCGCGCCACTTGGCATTGACTGCCAAATCGCCGTCATCAGCAACGTACGCATAGACGGAGCTACCCCTTTGATCCTCGTACAAAAACACAGTGTTGTTCTCCGCATCAAGATAATGAATCGTATGCTCAATATTAAAACCGCCCGGATTCGCTTTCACCTCGTCCGTCACCTCAAAATTCTCGTCAAACAGCGTGATACAATACGAATCCGGATCGTTCCATTTTTTTGCGCCAACCGAGAAATAAAAGCCGTTTTCAAAGCCACCTACCGCCAGACAATATTTGTCGTAGTAATAAATCGCAAAAATCTCATGCGGGATATTTTTCTCCACAAGCATGACATAACCCAAATTGTCATCAGACGCCATAAAATAGTCGTCATCAGCCTCATCCACATTATGAATATGAGTTGGAGGCGGAAAATAAACACCCCAGACAGATTCCTCAGTCGCCAAGTCCAAAGCTTCAAGCATCTCCGTCCTGCCGATTGCACGGACAAGATATTTGCCGTCATCGGTTATCGTAAAATCGTTGACAATTTCAGTTTCAAAATCATCGGACGTAAACTCATGCTCCGAGCCATCGGGATACTGCAGCATGATTCCGCAACTAGTCCAGGTCTCCCAAGAAAAGCCTTTGTATCCGTTCTCAAAAGGCTTGAAACCATACCAGTTCGATTCTTTTACAGTAACAGATTTCAGCCCGATAACAGGCTCAAAAGCACGGTCGGTCGTTTCCAGCGCAAACGCGGAAAAAAACAGCGAAACACCGACAACCAGAAAAAACAGTTTTTTGTTCAAGACACTCATAAATCAATCATAAATGTAAAATTCAATGGTGACAAGAGAACGCCCCTGCGCATTGCCAACGAAGTGTTTCAATGCGCAGGGGAAAGCCTTCCCCTCGCTCCCAAGTCCTCACGAGCCGAAATTTCGCGTGCGCTCATTCAGCTCGCTCCGGTCTTGTCCGCTACCCCTTCTCCTAGGGCTGCCGCCCTAAAACCCAAAAAAATCGTGATTTTAAGCCTATTTTAAGTTTGTTTTCAGATTCCTTTAAGCGTTGGCTGATATCTTCTAACCATGACAATTGAAGCATACAAAAACCCAGGAACAAGTTTCATGATGACGAAAGAGCAGTTCGCGTTTCTAAAAGCACAAGTTTTGTTGCACATGAGCGCATTCAAATCCGAAGCAACCACGGATATTGCACTGTTCTTTCAAAATGGAACACCTGGAAAGACACTCGCACTGCCGGAGAGGTTTTCACGGCCAGTGTTCGCAGAGTCGATGCTTTAATAATCACATGTATCGGTTTCGGTTATTCCTATACATGTCTCATAAGCGGCTGTACGAGTTTCCTTCTCCTCCTTCTCGTCCAGCCGTTTTTTTATTTTCTTTCGACTTTCGCTCCCAAAAATCACCTTTTTCCGTATTTTTCTCTAAAAAATGAAAAAAATACCACTATCCCGTCAAATACGACTGGTCAAGGCCCGTACACCTCCGGCTATCTTAAAACCTTGAGCGAAGCGTTCCTTGACCAGTCATATGTTTTTCAAAGTCATGCAGGATGACGAAATCTGCAAGGAACTGATAGAGCGCCTGCTCAAAATCAAAATCGAACACATAGAACGTCCTGTGCTGCAGAAGGAAATCCGCCCGTACTACCAGTCAAAAGGAGTGAAGCTCGACGTATATCTTAAGGATAGCTCACATATATATGACGTTGTAATACGGGCTGTTCTGAATTATATTATGAATCAGGAAGCATCAGATTCGTTCACGGAACGAATAGATCAGTTCGTGAACAGGGTAAAAGCGGATGAGGAAGCGAGGGACGAATATATGATAGAGTCATTGGCGATACAGGATTCTAAGCGAGAGGGCAGAAAAGAGGGCATTGCCGAAGGCAGACAGGAAAAAGCCGTGGAAACTGCGCGGAATCTTCTCAAAATGAATGTACTTACGCTCGAACAGATTTCACAAGCACAAGGACTTCCTCTTGAAGAGGTTCAGAAGCTTGCAGAAGAAATTGTCCAAACGACAGCATAGCAACAGAAACCAGACAAACAAAACAACGCCGCTTAGCTAACTACTAAGCGGCGTTATCCTTTTAAACGAGAAAACTAGTCACAGCCTGCTAGGTGTGCAAGCTGTGAGCTATCTTTACTCTGGAAGCAACTCTGCCTGCTCCAGTTTAGAAGCGGTATAACCAATAACAATGTTTCCGGTGTAACCTGCACCCTTTGTTTCTGTATAAGTATTCTCCTGAGCAGGAGCATTAGTAGAAACAACAACTACTGTTTCCCATTTTCCTGTATAACCATTATCAGCATCGGCACCTGCTTCTATGTCAGCAACAGCAGTTAATGGCCAAGATGTACGCAGAGAGTATTTTGTTCCACCGTAAGAAATAGAGTAACTGGTAATTACAGGACGAACATCACCAGAACCGAACTCTTTGAGAGTGATACTGTTATACATACCGTTCGTGAAGAGTGTGTCTACAAGAACTTTCTTAGTAACTGTAAGAGCTGAAATAGCGCCAGCATTTCCAGTTGGAGTAAGAAGAGCATACTTCAAGTAAGAACCTGTTGAGTCGTAGTAGGCAAGATGGACATTACCGCTGCCGTCTGTCTTCATAGCAACATACTGACCAGCAGCATCAGGATCTACTAAAACAGCTGTTTGCCAAGAATTTGTCCAGTTACCATGATAGCCAGCACCAGGATTATTAAGATACGTAATCTTGAGAGCACTATTTGCCTCATCATAGTAAGCAATGTAGGCAACATTATTTACAGAATCATATGCCAAATCAAAGTATTTTGAATCTGCACCAGATTTAACTGTAGTAATCTCTTCTCGCCCCTTAGGAGTCTCAATACCTACATTAGTTCCTCCTGAATAAGTTCCCTTTCTATTAGCTGTTATACCAAGATCCGATTTCGCAGTTCTAGTCAATTGATATTTGTCGCCATTATTGATACTTGTACCTTCATGGAATCTCAAGAATACAATAGAACGAGATTCATCTGCATTGTCAAAGTAAGCTACCATATTCAAAGTATCCGCTGCATTACCCTTAGCCGCAACCTTGATATTTTCATAACGTCCTATAACAGTCTGATTATATGAATATCCTTGTGTATTACCTTTGAAAGATAGATTTCCTAAACCTAGCCTTCCATAATTATTAGTATTATATGTAACAGACCAGTTTCTTGCATCATACTGGAACCAATCCTTTGCCCAATGAACAGAACCATGATAGCGATAAGCTACGTTTTCAGAACCTTCTGGAATTGTCCAAGCCGTATTATGAATATATACCCAAGAAGGAACTCCTACATCGTTATACGCAAAGTTACCACCAACAATAGCTCCACCCCAAGAATATGAAAGGTCTGTATCATTTACCCGCATTTGTTCTGTATTATCAGCATAATACCACATCATATCACCTGTTTTCTTACCATCAGTACCAATTTTGGGTTTCATAACGGCTTGAGCCCCTTTATAAGTAGTAGTCGTTATATCCCACATGTAGATATAGCGGTCGTCCGTGTGGTTAGGAGCATACTGTGAAGCTTCCTTGTTGTAGGCGGAACCGTTACTGTTAACATTGTTCAAAGTCTCTACACTACCATTTACAACCTTTATGTTGCCTGACTTTGTAAGGGTACTCTTAGCAACAGTAAGGTCATCACCAGATGCCGTTGTAGTCTTCTGCGTAGTACCCAAATAGACTTTACCGCCCTTAAGGTTGAAGCCTTTTACAGTAATATTCTTGTTTGTCGTATCATCAACGTTTGCCACAAACGCACCGCTCGCAGAACGACGCAAGAACTTCTTTGTACCTACGTCCATATCGCCAGTTGATATATCTGTAATATACGGCACGACATCCATCTGCAACTTGGCTTTTTCGACTTTTTCTTGATCAATGGCTGTCTTACCAGTCGTTTCATCTGTGTATCTGTCACCGTTGCTATCAGCTGCCATAGTGTTATCATTTTTACCGGTATCAAGGAATTTGACTTGAATTATCTCATCAAGTCCTACGACACCAGAAATTCGGCTCGTGTCAAGATCAAGAGCCCACTCAACATGGTGGCCATCGGAGAGGTCAGTATCATCATTTGTAACATAGAAGTGATAGCCGTCCGAACTTCCATTTTGCGTTTCCGGTTCAAGAAGTCCTGTAGTTGTCCAAGAACCACCGCTGAACGTAGAAACTTGTACATAGTCTTTTGCACCATCTTTTGTAGCATAAAGACCGGCAAAGTCTTCCATCTTTATCCAGATGGACTGCAAACAAGTCTCATCGTCTGCGGTACCACGAATCGTTATTTTACCAGAAACTTTCGGGTCTAAATCGTATTCACCAGATGTTGCGTTACTATCATAACCAGCAGAATTCTTCCAATCATTTGGAAGTTCAATATGGCCATTAGCTGTACTCTTACCATACAAGCTATTATCATCTTTGTCATTCCACGTGAATGATGAAATTTCTGCTCTAGGTGGTTTTGTATCAACTACCTGGACATTGATTTTAACACCAAACGAAGCCCACTGGCTTGAGTTTTTGGTTATATCATCATTATTACCGACAAGGTTCTCGGTACTGTCATATATCTTGAAATGGAACTCTTTTTCACCGTTTCCTAGACCGTGATTCTTGTCACCGCCAAGCTTCGTGTCTGCTCCATCATCTCCAGAAAGCATCAGGACGATAGAGTTCTGCTTCATACTATCATCGGCAGAGCGTTTATCACTATCATCCTTAATTAGTTTATCTGTCTCCATAACGTATACGTATTCATCGTTATTATAAACCTTAAGCTTCTTAGGAGTATTATTATCATACGCATTAGCCTCAGACACATTCGAAAGAAGTGTATAAGAAGTCATATCTTTATCGGGTTCTTTAACTGCGTAATAATAATTAAGAGTTCCGTTACCGCCTACAATCTCCGGTCTTATAACAGTATTACCTACAGCTGTGAATCCATCCGTGTCAGTTACAAGAACCGTATATGCATTGTTTTTCCAAGTTGTATTGGTAGTAGAAACAACAGAACGAATCTTTACAAGCTCGCTACTAACCAACTTGCCATCATTATCCAGCGTGACATTTACATCTCCGTTCCTGTCGTAATCCGTACCAAGCCAGATGTTTGCAATTGCCGGACGACTGTTGAATACTCTTGTTTCTATCTTCTGCAATTCGCTTACGTTACCGGCGTTGTCGAACGCGACACAACATATATAGATAGGACCGTCAGGAATATTCTTTGAGTCTATAGTCAATGTCCACTTATAACCAGCAACAGCGCCTACAGCATCTTGAATAACAGGAGGAAGCACACCATTCTTTTCGAATAGGTCTACTGCCAGACTATTCGTTGACGTAACAGATTCTATCACCTTATCACCGTCATCATTGTAAACTGTTTTAACACCATCTTCGTAAGCGGCTGTTTCCATTTTGCGGTTGTCAATAATGAGAGCGTAGACGAATTCTGCCTGTTCAAAGTTCTCGTCTACAGGCGGATCAAACGTAACAGTTTTATTATCATCAGAAACATCTGTTATCAGACGATACACACCCTTAATTCGTACAAGTCCGCCCTTACGAATATTGACGATATGGTCAGCACTGTTACTTGTACTGTTCAAAGTAAGTACACTGTCTGAATTCTTCGTGACACCAGCAACAAATATTGGAAGATCATCAATAGTTCTAACAACATTACCTGTTACACTTGTGTCATTTTCATCGTAAATATACGTGCGGTTATAATCGCCAATCTTAGTAAGCTCAGGGTTATAAATACGGTTATTCTTTAGGTTCTCATTGGCTGCACTACTGTCACCCTCACGCATAAAGTAAACTGCAAGACGAGAGAAATCGCTAGAACCGCTATCATTTCCATCAGTAACTATACCCTCTATTGTATATTCTCCGTTGCTCTGTTGTATAACTTCTGTTTTTTCAGTACCTTCTGGTTCATCACCGTTTCCTATAGCATAGGCCCCGCCATTTGTTGTTAACGCAACACCAATAGCAGGTTTAGAGTTATCGTATTTGACAGAAATTTGGTAATTCGAAGTATTCTCAGGTTCTACATCGTCTTTTGCCGTTATCGTAAAGTTCAGATTACCACTGCCAGCCGTTTCGAACTTAATTCGGAAATCGGCATCTTGTATTTTGCTGGTTGAATCATATTCAAACGATTGCCAAACACTAGTACCATTCGGCTTTATCTCCATTGATTTAACAGACGAATCCATGCTGTTTTGAGAAAGGGTCTTTATACCATCATTATCACTGATATGACCAGTCAGATACCATGTACCCTTAATGGATATATCTGCCTTATAGTCCTGAGATGCAGTTACTGTTGTATTGTCATCAGCATACTGAATAAGTCTAAGGTTATCTATTTGTGGACCTTCGGTATCAATCTTTATTCCAACAGGAATAGGATTGTTATCAGTCGCACCGTTCCAATCCCAATCACCGACCTTATTATTATTATCCAGTGCACGGACTCGTATATGCATAGGAATCTTTACATAGTAATTTCCGTAATTGGAAGGATAGTTTTGCTCAAAATTATCACCTTTGTTTACTTTCGTATATTTGCTGCCAGACCGCGTATAATACGTTGTATTCGCATCGTATGTACTAGGTGCGGCTCCGTAGATTTCGTTGAACTCACCGTGTTCATTTATAGACAAGTTCCAGTTTTCTTTGCCGTTAACCTTTATACCCCACCAAGAATCACTTCCACTTCCGAAAACATAGCCTTTACCGTTTTCAAATGTTGTGTTCTCTGTAACCGTAACAAACGTAGTTCCATTAGAAGGATTATAAATACGTTTGTTCGAACCGTTTTCGGTATATTTCATGTTTTGAAGAAGATTCTTATCCGTATTATCAAAATCGCCGTCGCCATCCGCATCAATCTGCATGAAAACAGAGCTTACAGCAATATTATCGTTTGCACCTCCGAATATGCGGATTGTACCACCGAGTGTTACCGGGGTATTTTTATCGGCCATAGCAGGATAAGTAATTTCAGCTGTTGGCTTGTCACCATCAGGGTCTACCTGTAAATAGAAATAAGTATCATTATTGCCTATAACAGTTGCATTGCCCATACTATCTTCTGTGCGGAAGAGAATAGGAAGCTTCCAAATATTCGAATTGGTTTGGGTTTGCTCACCATATTTTCCTGCATTGGAACCAGTCACAAATGTTGCAAGCTGATTATTTATTCCATCCGTTTCTATACTCTTATCGATAAATTCTATCTTCCATGCTGATGAAGTTCCATCAACTTTAGTCATAGGAACCCATTGATTGGTAGAGCCATCAGGCATGTTTACCGTAATTGAATCAAGCGTAGTATTATTAGTTGGAATCATATAACTAATTGATTCAATACCAGCATAATTATCTATTGCCGTACCACGGAGAACAGTATCACCTATTACTTTATCACCAGATGTAAGCGACTCAACATCAAAACTAGGAGCTTCGTTGTCTATTCGAATATTGTGAGAAACAGAGTTGTATGAAGATTTATCATAAGCAGTGATAGTCAACTGGTATGAATCACTATTCAACCCAGATACATCAATGTTTTTTCTGACGAAAATATCATAAACACCGTCTTTCTTGTTTGTTTTTTCAGCTACTATTATATTCGCATTATTATCATCTATGGTCTCTCCTGAAATTTGTACGGTCATCTTTGATATTTGGTTTGTATCAAAAGAGGAAACATAGATATCAACATATTTCTTGGTTCCACCAAGAATCATATTATTCGTAAACAAATCGACATCATCAGCATTGTAATCTTTATGATCAGTCTCAGACGTATGCGAATATACTTTGACAGTAGGATTTATCTGAGGAGGGTTCATATCGATGGTAAACTTAAGCGGTCTCATGACCTTCTCGGTTTCATCTGTACCAATCATGTAAACACCATCTACACCAGCTTTTTGATTATAAGGAGTTGTAAATGGAGTAGAAGAATATTTGTCTGAGACACGGAAATAAAGAAATTTCAATCCATCGTTACCCTTGATCTGATATGACCAAGCTCCGCTCTTCACTGAAGAATAACTAACCCAATCAATACTTTCCCATTCAGCTCTGGTTAGCTCGTGATCTGAGACGTAAACGTAAATACTCTCAATCGTTCCATCATCATCTTCTATTGTGCCAAAGAGAGTCTGCGTACTAACGAGCAAACCATCACCATCTGTCGTTATGTTACTAAGTCTGATAACTGGGCAGTCTGAAAGCTGTTCAATCTTGAGTTTTACAGGAGCCGAATACCCTGTGTTACCAGCTTTATCTTTTACAGCTACGGTGAAGTAGTGGTCAACATTGTCGGTAAAGCCTTGAGCTTCCGTATCTACTAAAATGCTCCAAGAATTTGAACCGCTATGATTCGTGCTGTTGTATTTAACCCATCCGGTAGATGCGTCTGTACTTGTTGTAAGGGTTGCATTGCCTTCTAGTTGTGCAGAACCCAAAGTTGCGCTTCTTGTATAATATACTCCGAATACAGAATCTACGCCGTTAGCATCCTCTGCAGTTCCTTTGAGAGTAATTTTTTTGTTTACGATCGTATCGCTACTGTGGGAACTAAGATCTACAGTCGGTGCATCTGAGTCATTCGTAATAGAGAACAGGATAAAGTCCGCAGCATTGCCGGCATTATCCGTGATTCTTACACTGACAGCACCCGTCTCAACATCATTTTTCGAGATTTTTACCGTATAAACACCGTCTCCACCATGACTGTCTTTATAAGTAAGTGTTGTATTTCCAATTCTTGTAAGCTCAACGGACTTTACGTTACTTCCACCAACATCAGTTGCAGTTAATGTAATGTCGATTGTCTTACCATCGGCCATCAAATTCTTATTTACGATCAGGTTTTCAATCCGGTGTTCGCTGTCATATTCCGTTGTTACTTCATTATACGTAATAGAGTTTACTGTCGGTACAGACGGAGCTATTGTATCTACATTCAGAACGTAATTGTAATAAGTTGTTTTTCCAGTGCCATTTTCATTTGGAACTTCCGCATAGTCAACAGCCCTGTTGCCGACATTATCTTCTGCCACGAGCACAAGGAAATTTTCATTATCTTTAAGACCGTTAAGAGGACCAAGAGCTTCTTTTACGAAGTTTGTAGTTATTTCTGTATAATATTCCGCGGGCTCGCTAGCTGTGGCAGCTTTGTATACTTCATAATTTCCATCAGTAATAGGATTTGTAGCTCCATCTGCGACTTTATAGAATACGCGTTTTGTCGTTTCTCCCGTAGGAGTAAAGTACTGGTTCGCAGCTACAACCTCGTCAATAAGAGCGTTAACCTCGGTACTATTAAGATTTTTCTTTTCCTCATTATAGAACTTATAGTAAATCTTACTCAGACCGGACTCTTCATCGTTATAGTAACCACGTAATGTTATTGTACGTGTATTTCCGTAAGTTTCCTTAGAATACTTTCCGCCTACATCTTCGTCTTTGGAATCCCATGCAGGTGTAGAACCGTTCGGACGCTCGTCATTATCGTAATTTCCAACTCTGAACACTAAGTCTTTGGCGTTGGAGTCCAGTATATGCTTCGGTACCGGCGCGGTTGTATCAAAAGTGAGTTCTATCGTCTTGGTAGCCGTGTTGCCGGCTTGATCTGTGGCTGTTACAGTAATTGTTGTGTCTGAGCCAGAAACTGCTGTCAGGCTGTCAGTCTCAAAAGACCAACCGTTCGCATCTGATGTGACCGTCTGTGCATTCGTTCCGGAACCTACTTTTACTTCCGTCTTCTCGATTCCGATATTGTCCCTTGAGCGACCTGTAATCGTGAACGTTCCGCCCTGGACATAGAATGCAGAATTTCCCTCTGTGACAGGATTCTTTGCGGAAACATAAGACGGGTTGCCCGTAGCCACGTTGAAATCCAAGTTCTCAATAGTCGGATCTTCTGTATCTATAGTAATGTTCGCGACGTTTACAGAAATAGATTCGTTTCCAACGTTGTCGGCAGCCTTTACGGTGAGCATCTTTGAGCCTGAAAGACTGGACAAAGCATCTGCGCTTATGGTGATTTTATGTGTCGCTGACACTGAGTTATCGTTCACGATAATTGTGGCATTGTTTTCCGCGGCTGTGATCACACCATTGGCACTGTTTGTCAGCGTTATGGTTCTTGTATCATTGCCAGAACCCAGGGTCGCAGTCACAGATGCTATGCCGGAACCAGTTTCTGCTATGTTCAGATAGAAACTTATGGCATTCTCTGCATTCGTGAAATTGTCCTGTGCACTCTTGACGCTGTCTACAGTAACAGCTGGGGCAGTCGTGTCCACACGAATCGTCTCGTAATTTGGCGTATTGCCCTCTGGCGCAGGATAATACGATACGTTTCCTGCAACGTCAGTCGCCTTTATACGTATTTCGTTCTCGCCGTCACTGAGCGGAACTGATGCAGTCCAGAGGTTGTTTACTTTCCGAAGGACACCAGTGCTGAAAACATCGTTTCCGTTTTCATCAACAGTGCCGTCCGTCGTTTCATATTCGACCGTATTGATGCCGGAGCCGTTAGTCTCGTCATCAACTTTAACGCTTATATCCACTAAGGATTTTTTCAGCCAATTGTACTCAGTGCCGTTGTTTGCCACAGGGATTGTTCCCGTGTAACTTATGTAATCTGAGCCATTCTCTGTCTTCGGCGTGAAAACAGGAGCAGTCGTATCTACATTTACTGTGCGCTGTACGACTGAAGTCTTTCCTGCGACGTCTTTCGCTGTTATCGTGAATACGTATGTTCCATTATCAAGAATGGTCGCGTCTGAAGGAACACCGTTCTGTCCGGCAACTGCTCCAGGTACATAGAATGTCTTCGTCCAATAGTACCAACCGGTGAACGTATCATCTTCTGTAATAGCAATCGTACTTGTTCCATCTGCTACCTTGTTGAGGTTATCAGCCGCTAACTCGATATCTGAGAATCCTTCTTTGTCCGCACTAATGGTTACGGCCGCACTCGAATTCAGTCCGTTTGTCTCATTTATCCAACCAGAGAGAGTGAACTGACTGTTCGTTGTTGCTCCACCTGTACCTACACCCGTCTCAGAAAGTGTTGGTTTTGCCGTATCAACAAAGAACGTCGCTTCTTTTGTATCTTCATTGGTGAGCTTGTCTTTTGCCGTTATGGTAAGAGTAAATGTACCCTCGCCTTCTCCAATATCAATATTATTGGCTGTCCAGCTTGCGCCTGTGATTGTGGCGTTTCCACTGGCTTTAGTTTCTTCGCCTTTCTTGACTGTATAGCTTACACTGTCAACGCCACTACCCACGTCCGAGATAGTTCCAGTTATAGTTTGTGGCTTGGTTATGAAAGACTCGTCTTTTTCCGGTGAGGATATCGTAGCTATAGGAGCCACAGTATCCCTGTAAATCGTGAAGCTCTTTGGTACGACTTTATCAGAAAGGTCGGTCGCCTTTATCGTTACTGTTGTTTCTGAGTTATCAATACCATTAATTGAACATTCCCAGCTACCATTTTCCAAAGGCGTTATTGATGTTTCATCGCTATCATTATCGGTAGTTGAGATTGTCAAACTCTTTATTCCGTATGTATCGGAAACTGTTCCAGAGAAAGCGAACGTTGTGTTATCGTTCTTGAAATAATAAACTCCATTCTTTTCTACGTAAGTAGTAGTCGGTGTAACCGTCAGAGTCGGAGATGCTTTATCAACATGGAAGTGAATCTTGCGTTCTGTACTCTCGTTCCCAGCCTTATCAACGGACTTCACGAACAAGTACCAGTGACCTTCTTTGAGCTCACCGGTTACAGGCGTTCCTGTTGAACCTTCCGCGAGTGAGCGCGAGATTGACCAACTGCCGTCTGTCGCAGTCTCCTCAGTCCATGATGTCGGGCTGGCAGGAGCAGTAGATCCAAAAGCGTCACTGGCTTGTACGAAAGCATACTTTATCATTGCGATACCAGAACCCGTGTCAGAAGATACTCCACGGAACGTGTACGAATCACCGGACAAAGACTCTTCGCCAGTCTTATTGTTACTTGGCGTATCTGAGCTGTCAGGAGACGTTATGCTGACCTCTGGCGAGCTCTTGTCTATTCTTACTGTCGTTGTTACAGGATCAGGTGACTGACCGCTCTTATCGCTTGCTTCAACCGTAATTTCGTAGACACCTGATTCATCAGTACCTATGTCGTATGTATACTCCCAGCTGAAGCCCGTTGTGGTTTCATTACTGAAAGTCACATCTGAATTCTGGATTTTGCTTGTGTTTATAGTAAGCTTAAATCCGTCTTTTGCGATCGCGAGAGTATCGCTTACAGTTCCGCTCAGTGTGAAATTGCCTTTGAGCCATTCTGTAGTAGCAGCTGTGTCACCCACCTTTACGGAGATTGCACCAATTGTCGGCTTTGCCTTGTCTACTTTGAATGTAGCCGCTGTCGGTGTCGTTACTACGTTTCCTGCTTTGTCGGTAACTGTTGCAGTAATGGACAGGTCACCCTCGTCCCAATCGCCAAGAGCCATACGGTATGTCCATTTATTGTTTCCATCGTCTGTCGCCGTCGCTGGCTCGGACACAGCGGTTCCACTCTTCTTACCGGACAAATTGAAGACTACGCTGTTTACACCAACGCCTGTGTCAGAAGCTTCAATTTCTACATTAACAGAATTTCCTTTAATATATGTGTCGCTGCCGTTAACCACCGCATTGCTTATTGTCAGTGTTCCGACAGTTGGAACCGTCGTATCTACTTTTACAGTGCGCTGTATAACTGCCGTCTTTCCTGCGACGTCCTTTGCAGTCACAGTAAACACGTATGTGCCATCTTCAAGAATGGTCGCGTCTGACGGAACCCCGTTCTGGCCGGCGACTGCTCCAGGAACATAGAACGTCTTAGTCCAATAATACCAACCGGTGTGCGTAGCACCTTCTGCAATAGCAGTCGTGCTTGTTTCACTTGCAACTTTCGTTAAGTTATTTGCCGCTAACTCGATATTTGAGAACCCGTCTTTGTCCGCACTTATGGTTACAGCAGCGTTCGAATTAAGCTCGTTTGTCTCGCGTATCCAGCCGGAGAGAGTGAACTGACTGTTCGTTGTTGCTCCACCAGTACCCACTCCTGTTTCGCTGAGCGTCGGGTTATTCGTATCGACATAGAATGTCGCTTCTTTTGTGTCTCCATTGTTGAGCTTATCGTTTGCTGATATGGTAAGGGTAAATGTTCCCTCGCCTTCTCCAATATTAACATTATTCGCAGACCAGCTCGCGCCTGTAATCGTGGCGCTTCCACTTGTTATGCTATTTGAGCCTTTCTTAATGTCATATAGTATGCTTTCAACACCGCTACCAACGTCAGAAATTGTACCTGTCAGTGATTCCGGCTTGGTTATGAAAGACTCTTCATTTGCAGGTGAGGATATTGTAACTGTAGGAGCCACAGTATCTCTGTAAATCGTGTAGCTCTTTGTCGCGGTCTTATCGGACAGGTCAGTTGCCTTTATCGTTATTGTAGTATCTGAATTATCAGTACCTTCAATTGAATGATTCCAATTACCATTATCCGAAAGCGTTATAGTTGTTTCATCGCTACCATCATCGGTAGTTGAGATTGTCAAACTCTTTATTCCGTATGTATCGGAAACTGTTCCAGAGAAAGCGAACGTTGTGTTATCGTTCTTGAAATAATAAATTCCATTCTTTTCTACGTAAGTAGTAGTCGGTGTAACCGTCAGAGTCGGAGATGCTTTGTCCACATGGAAGTGAATCTTGCTTTCTGTACTCTCGTTTCCAGCCTTATCAACAGACTTCACGAACAAGTACCAGTGACCTTCGTTGAGTTTGTCATCTGCAAGTGTTCCTGTTGTACCTTGTTCGAGTGAGCGCGGGATTGACCAGCTGCCGTCTGCTGCCGTCTGCTCCTCCCATGATGTCGGAGTTGCCGGAGCTGTAACGTCAAAATCGTCACCGATTTTAACGAATGCATACTTTATCTTTGCGATACCAGAACCTGTATCACCTGAATCTCCACGGAAGGTGTAGGAATCGCCGGACAAAGAGTCTTCACCAGTCTTGTTGTTAAGAGGTGTCGCAGAATCGTCTGGAGACGATATGCTGACCGTCGGCTGACTCTTGTCTATTCTTACTGTTGTTGTTACCGGATCAGGTGACTGACCACTCTTATCGCTCGCTTCAACTGTTATATCGTAGGTTCCAGATGCGTCATCACCAATATTATAGGTATATTCCCAATTATAATAGCGATTAATCGTCGTTGGTGCGAAAGTTACATCATCATTTGAAATTTTACCTGAATCAGAACTGCCTTGTTTCTTTATTGTGAGTGAGAATCCATCTTTGGCGACCGCAAGAGTATCGCTTACGATTCCGCTCAGCGTGAAATTACCTTTAAGCCATTCTGTTGTCGCAGCTGTATCGCCGACCTTAACGGAAATTGCGCCTATTACCGGCTTTGCTTTATCAACTTGGAACATAGCAGCTGTTTGTGTTGTTGCTACGTTTCCGGCTTTGTCCGTGACGGTTGCTGAAATGGACAAATCACCCTCGTCCCAGTCACCGAGTGCCAGACGGTATGACCACTTGTTATTTCCTTCGTCTGTAGCTGTCGCGGTTTCGTTTGTATTCGTCAAGCCCTTTTTACCAGCCAAATTGAACACAACGCTGTTTACACCAACGCCAGTGTCCGATGCTTCAACTTCTACGTTAACAGAGTTACCTTTAATGTATTTGTCACTGCCGTTTTCCACAGCAACGCTTATAGTCGGTGTTCCGACAGTAGGAACTGTCGTGTCTACTTTTATAGTGCGTTGAATGACATTCGTCTTTTCTGCATTATCTGTTGCAACAATATTGAAGGTATATGTACCGTCACCACTTGTTCTTACAAGTGTTGCAGTCTGATTCTCGACTTTTCCTTCTGTAGCCGGGAATGTCTTCCATGCATCACCATCGGTACCAGAAAGTGTCTCACCATCTTTCTTTGCAGTAATTACTACATCCCTAAGGTTAGCGTCGGTCGCGCTGACAATGGTCAGTGTGTAGTCGCTGTTCGTGTAGCTGTCGTCAGTAGAGGCTGTGACTGTAAGCTCAGGGTCGTCTTTGTCGAAGAAGAATGTCTGGCTTTCAGACAGAGATTCGTTCATACCGTCCGTTGCCTTTACATATACGTGTTTCTCGCCTTCTGAGCCGAGTGCTTCTGTCGATATATTTGCAGTATAGGTTGAGCCGGAGCCTTTCGTCATCGCTGTCCAAGTTTCACCGTCAAGAGAATAAAGCACACCATTCTCAGCGACACCTTTGCCGGAACCATCGTAGGCGGTTGCCGTCAATGTGAAGCCCTCTGCTCTTGAGCCTGGGTTTGTAACCGTAACTGTAGGTGCGCTTGTATCTACTGTTATAGTCTTTGAAACTTCTGCTGTCTTTCCGGCTGCATCCGTCGCAACTAACTTAATCGTCTTGCTGCCGTCGTCTGTGCCGTCTGTCTTTACAGGAAGCGTGAATTTCCACATTCCTGTAGCAGTATCGTATGAAGCGGCCTCTTCTTCGGTCGCCTCAAGGTCATTTACATAAGCTTTGACAGTCATTGCAGCTTCGGAAAGCGGGTTAGAATCTTCTGCAACTGCACTGAGCGTAATTTCTTCGTTCGTGTATTTAGGAAGGTTCGCACCGTTATTCAATTCGATTGTCGGGTTAGCAAGGTCAACCATGAAAGCTCTTGATACAGTAACAGCCTTGTTTCCTGCATTGTCCTCAGCCCGTATTTCGATTACGTGGTTACCTTCTGCAAGTCCGCCCTCGCCAAGCTGTACTGGTAATGTCCAGTCCTGGGCTATACTTATGTCCTTCCAGCCATCTTCGGGTCTGTCTGCCGC
>JAEEGK010013347.1_pt1 | contig 18518 bp, 6 predicted proteins | sample 8958771 | NCBI WGS metagenome assembly JAEEGK01 (sample SAMN16246547, study PRJNA631951) | gut metagenome | biome: gut microbiome; feature: rumen; material: SC-attached | host: Bos | place: Iran: Karaj | collected 2018-10
CAAGGACATCACCCGCGTGTTCTTCACCACTGCCGGCGCCCAGCTCATCTATCTCGACGACCGCCTCTTTGAGATAGCGGAGTGCGCCGCCCCCGAACAGCCAAGCCCCGCAGCACCAGCGCCAGCAAGCCCCGCCGCATCGCAGCCGACCGCCGCACCCGGCGAGCCCGGAGCCCCCGCCGCCACCTTTCCCACCGCCTATCACGGCATTCCCTTCGACCGGATCATCGCCAAGTACTGGGAGCTGAACAACCACGGCTTTGAGCCCACCCAGGGCGACCGCGACACGCTCACCTATCAGCTGGCCTGCGACCTGCGCCACATCTGCGACAAGAACTTTGACTGGCTCGACCAGGTGATTCCCTGCTACGACCACTTCCCCCTGGCGGAGAAGCGCACCAAGATCAGGAACGCCCTCGCATCGGAGTACAACGGCTTTCCCAGTAGGTTGCGCACGGTGCTCAACAGTCTGCAGCTGCCACCCGAGACCGACCCCGTCGAGCCCGACACCCCCGAGCCCGATATCCTGGCGGTGGTGAAAAAGCTGCCCCAAGGGGTGCGCGAGAGCATTGATGCCGTGGGCCCGCAGCTGGCCATGCCCGTGGTCACCGCCATCTGTCCCTGTATCGGCATGCTCGCCACAGGCGTGAAGCTCGATGTGCACGGCACCACACGCGGACTGAACCTCATAGCCTACATAGCCGGCGATTTTGCCAGCGGAAAGGGCGGCATCGACCCCGTGATCGGCGCCTGGATGAGCGAGGTGAAGGCGGTCGACGACATGTACCTGATGCAGGAGGAGGCCTGGCGCATCAAGAAGCGCGCCGCCAAGAACCAGAAGGAGCAGCCCGAGGAACCCAAGCTGCCCGTGCGCTGGCTGACACTGAACACCACCGTGGCCAACCTGGCCGAGCGACTGGCCAACACCCAGGGCAAGCACGCCTTCTCGTTCACACCCGAGGCCGACACCGTGGCGCAGAAATGGCGAAACTCCATGACCGACTTCTCGGTGATGCTCCGACAGAGCTACGACGGCAGCAGTTATGAGCGCGAGGCACGAAGCGCCGATGCCGTGAGCGTGCATATCGACAAGCTGCTGTGGAACGTGTGCATGTGCGGCACACCCGATGCCCTCTACCGCGTGGTGAACAACTATACCGACGGATTCCAGAGCCGTATCGCCCTGGCGCGAACGCCCGACAACACCTTTACCCCGCTGGCCGAGAAGCCCGCCGTGCTCACCGAGCGCCACAGCGAGCGCATCAGGCAGATAGCCCACCTGCTGCCCCTGATGGCAGGCGAGGTGGTGCTGCCCAAGCTCGAGGCACGAGGGCGCCAGTGGCTGGAGCGCATCCGACTGGAGACCATGAAGAACGACGACCGCACCCGCGCCCGACAGCGCTTCCGCGTGTGCGTGACCGCCCAGCGCATGACCTGCTGCCTGATGCTGTGCCGCGTGGCCGAAACGCTCATCCAGAAGCACGGCATGACCGGCGCCGAGAGCCTGCTGAAACGCCAGCCCGCCCTGTGGTGCAACCTGCTGCAAAAGGTACAGGCCACAACCCTGCTCGACGCCTTCGACGTGGTGGCCGACTCGCTGCTCGACAATGCCCTCTACTTCTTCCGCGAGCGCATAGAGAACGCCTTCAGCAGCCGCAGCTATGTGGCCCCGCAGGGCGGCACCCGACAGAAACGCGGCCGCAACGACTCGATCTTTGAGCGCCTGGACCACCTGTTCACCTTTGAGCAGGCCATGCAGCAGGCCGTGGCCGTGAAAGGGGCCGGCGTGAACGGCAACACGGTGCGGCAGATGCTCAAGAACTGGCGCTACCAGGAACTGGTGAAAATGGAGCCCGACGGCAAGTACCGCAAACTGGCGGGTGGTTAAAATGGTCATGGTCATAATGGTCAAAATCGAAATGGTAAACATCACAATAGTCAACATCGAGCACACACAGGCCTGTTTCGTACAGCTGTGGCAGCGGCTGGAGCACACCCGTCGGCTGTTCTGGATGCAGCACAAGCGCTACTGCGTGCGCCATCTGCTCAAGCTGTGGTTCATGGGTGAGGCTACCGACGACATGATCTGGCAGGTGTGCCGTCTGAGCGGCCTCGAGGGCTGGAGCCAGCTGCCCTCGCCGCGCCTCTGTCCACGCCAGCACCGCGAGCTGCTGCGCGCCATCGTGAGCGTCAGGCTGGGCATCAGCTTCTACCGCATCAATCTGCAGGCACTCGATGCCGCCTACACCCAGGCATTCCCCAAGAGCACACCCATCAACGTGAACAAGAAAAAGGCGACGGCCGATAAGAAGTAGGTTAGACGGAGCGCACCCATCTGCGCTCCGTTAACATTATTTAAGGGTCTGCCCGGCGCTGCTAAGCCGGAAAATGCCTATATTTGCAGCAGCTAACCTGTTGACAGTAATAATTTTAACTTTAATAATAACAGAAAAACAAGAACCCTATGAAACGAGAATCTTCAATGAAATGGATGGCGAAAGTGGCATGCTGCTGTCTGACGGCCATCATCGCGGCTGCCTGTTCGAACGACGACAACCCCGCCACCCCCGTCGACGAGGTGGACCGCGACCTCACCGGCATCTGGGTCACCAACCTGGGCGATACCTATGACAGCGATTATCTCAGCTACGACGTGGTGCTGACATTCAACGACGACGGCGTGGTGACCGGTAACGAGTATATGTTGAGCTACGACGCCACGGAACGGGACCGCTACGACGGGCATCATGTGTATATGTGCGACAAGATGGCCGGCACGCTCACGGTGGTTGAGTCGGAGTTAGAGCCGCTGCCCGACCGCTCCGCCTACTCGATCGAGAACGGGCTGCTGGTGCTGCGCGACCTGGAGTCGGACGATGTATTTACCTTCCACCGTCCATCCGACGCCGAGCTGGCCGAGTTCAACAACTACCGGGCCACCATCTACGGCAGAGACTATGTGGGCCAGTGGGTGCGCACCACCGAGAAGAACGGGCAGACCACCTATGAGGTGACCGACCTCAGATACTTTGGCAGCGTGACACGCTATACCGTGATGGCCGACGGCAAGGTGTACAAAACCGACGAGAAATGTACAACCGCCGATTACGGCGAGCTGGGCGATCCCAAGATACGCATTTACGACAACAACGCCGAGAAAACCTCGAAGGACTACTGGTGGCGGATAGAAGGCAGGCAGCTGTTCATGGGCCTCTATGGCACCGCCGAAACGCTGTACACCTACCACATGCTGACCCTCAAGGAGTACAAGCTGTTTGAACGGTTGGCACAAACAGCCGTGATATCCAACCTGAGCGAGCTGCTCACCAGCACATGGGAGCTCAACTTTATCGACGACGAATATCTTAGCGAGGACGACATCGCTGTGTGCAGCTACGAGCCCGACGGCACCGTGTACTACACACCGTCGGCCAACACGATGCGCCAGCTGGGCATCTGGGGCCGCTTTAAGGGCACCTATACCCTGAACGGCAACACCATTGAGCAGCAGGTGGCCGTAGAGGGGCAGAATACTCTGTTTACACGGCAGATGAACGTGCAGACCAATGATGGCAACAGCCTGTGGGCGCGCTCCAATGCCGAGGCCTATGTGAATGGGGCAAGCCGGCTGGCCGTGAAGAACTGTCAGGAACAGTGGACCAATGTGAGCCGGGAGGACTTTACCAAGGTGATGACAGGCCGCTGGGAGGGAGCGCTGTACTCTGGCCTCTCGTCCATATTTGAGCCCGACAAGCGCTATCAGCTGGAATTCAAGACCGACGGCACCTTCACACTCAGCAGGCGCAACGACAACCTGCAGTGGGATCAGGTGGCGCTCACGGTGAGCGACTACTTTGTGGTGAACCGCCTGCTGTACATGCGTTGGCAGGAGCCCGGCAGCAGCGAGCCAACGTACTTCTGCTGGAGCCTGTATCAGTCGGACTACGACCCCTCTATGGTTGTGCTCGACCATTTCAACCTCCAGGCCACCGACTTCATGGAAATGGTCGTATCGCTCGAGCTCTATAAGATAGATTAGACAGGTAGCCCCGTAAATAAGTAACAATCTGTAAGCATTTCGTTCTGATTTGCTTACAGATTGTTATTTTGTGCCAAAAAGTAGATAAAAACGTCAACCGGTTTCGCAGCTTTCATAGCAAAATGTAATATCTTTGCACGAAATTCGAGCAGAAAGTAAGATTAATAAAGGATAATATGACAAAAAGAAAGCAAACAGAAACCGAAAAAGGACTTTACCAATCAGCCTACGAGCACGATGCCTGCGGTGTGGGCATGGTGGTGAATATCCACGGCGGCAAGAGTCATGAGTTGGTGGACAATGCACTCAAGGTGCTGGAGAACATGGAGCATCGCGGCGCCGAGACCCGCGACAAGACCGGCGACGGTGCCGGCATCATGGTGCAGATACCCCACGAGTTTATACTGCTGCAGGGCATTCCCGTGCCCGAGAAAGGCAAGTATGGCACCGGACTGGTGTTCCTGCCCAAGGACGAGCAGGCACAGCAGCAGATACTGAGTGTGATGATCGAGGAGATAGAGCGCGAAGGCCTCACCCTGATGCACTTGCGCACCGTGCCCACCAACCCCGAGGTGCTGGGCGTGGCCGCACGCCAGGTGGAGCCCGACATCAAGCAGCTCTTCGTAACAGGCGTGGCCGAGGAGAACGTGCCCGCCTTCGAGCGTATATTATATAAGGTACGCAAGCGCATCGAGAACCGCGTGGACCACGACGACTTCTACCTCTGCTCCCTCTCGAGCAAGAACATCATCTACAAGGGCATGCTCACCAGCGGACAGCTGCGACGCTATTTCCCCGACCTCTCGAACGACTATTTTACAAGCGGACTGGCCTTGGTTCACTCGCGCTTCTCAACCAATACCTTCCCCAAATGGAAGCTGGCACAGCCCTTCCGACTGCTGGCCCACAACGGTGAGATCAACACCATTCGTGGCAACCGCGGCTGGATGAAGGCAAGAGAGAGTGTGCTCAGCAGCGAGGCGCTGGGTGATATCAAGGACCTTCGCCCCATCGTGCAGGAGGGCATGAGCGACTCGGCCAGCCTCGACAACGTGTTCGAGTTCCTCATGATGAGCGGACTCTCGCTGCCGCAGGCCATGGCCATCCTGGTGCCCGAGAGCTTCAACGACAAGAACCCCATATCCGAGGACCTCAAGGCCTTCTACGAATACCACTCCATCCTCATGGAGCCCTGGGACGGACCCGCCGCCCTGCTGTTCAGCGACGGACGCTATGCCGGCGGCATGCTCGACCGTAACGGTCTGCGCCCCAGCCGCTACACCATCACCAAGCAAGGCATGATGGTGGTGGCCAGCGAGGTGGGCGTGATGGACTTTGAGCCCGGCGACGTGGTGGCCAAGGGCCGACTGCAGCCCGGCAAGATCCTGCTCATCGATACCCAGGAGGGACGCATCTACTACGACGGCGAGATCAAGGAGCAGCTGGCCAAGGCACACCCCTACCGCGAGTGGCTCTCGGAGAACCGCGTGCAGCTGGAGAAACTCAAAAGCGGCCGTAAGGTGGACAACAGTCTGGCCGACCTGCCACGCAAGCTCGTGCAATTCGGCTACGGACAGGAGGACATCGACCGCACCATCGTGCCGATGGCCACCGCCGGACAGGAGCCCGTGGCGGCGATGGGTAACGACACACCGCTGGCCGTGATCAGCGACCGCCCACAGGTGTTCTTCAACTATTTCCGTCAGCAGTTCGCACAGGTCACCAACCCCGCCATCGACCCCATCCGCGAGGAGCTGGTGATGAGCCTCACCGAGTACATCGGCGCCGTGGGAACCAACATCCTCACACCCGATGCCTCGAACTGCAAGATGGTGCGACTGCCACAGCCCGTGCTCACCAACACACAGCTCGACATTCTGTGTAACATACGCTACAAGGGATTCAACACCCGCAAGCTCACAATGGCCTTTGAGATAAGCAAAGGCGAGGAAGGGCTGCGACAGGCGCTCGACGAGCTCTGCAAAGCTGCTGAGAACAGTGTGGACGAGGGCGTGAACTACATCATCCTCACCGACCGAGATATCAACGAGCAGCATGCCGCCATCCCCTCGCTGCTGGCCGTGAGCGCCGTGCACCACTACCTCATCAGCGTGAGCAAGCGCGTGCAGACCGCCCTCATCGTGGAGAGCGGCGAGATCCGCGAGACCATGCACGCAGCCCTGCTGCTGGGTTACGGCGCCAGCGCCCTGTGCCCCTATATGACCTTCGCCATCCTCGACGACCTGGTGAAGCGCCACAAGATTCAGGAGGAGTATGCCACCGCCGAGAAGAACTACATCAAGGCTGTGGACAAGGGTCTGAAGAAAATCATGTCGAAGATGGGTATCTCAACCATCCGCAGCTACCGCGGCGCCAAGATCTTCGAGAGCATCGGACTGAGCGAGGACCTGCTGCAGCGCTACTTCGGTACCGAGGTGAGCACCATCGGCGGTATCGGACTGGCGGAGATAGCCCGCGATGCCATCCGTCTTCACAACGAAGCAGACCGCTCACCGCTCACCGCGCAACCGCTAAAGAACCAGGGACTCTTTGCCTGGCGAAAGGACGGCATCAAGCATGCCTGGAACCCCGAGACCATCGCCAAGCTACAACTGGCCACCCGACAGGGATCCTACGAGAAGTTCAAGGCCTGGGCACAGCTCGTCGACGAGAAGGAGTCGCCCATCTTCCTGCGCGACTTCTTCGGATTCAAGAAGGCCGCCAAGCCCATACCCATCGATCAGGTGGAGCCCGTGGAGAGCATCGTGAAGCACTTTGTAACGGGCGCCATGAGCTTTGGCGCACTCAGCATCGAGGCCCACGAGGCGCTGGCGCTGGCTATGAACAAACTGGGCGCACGCAGCAATACCGGTGAGGGCGGCGAGGACAACGCACGCTACCACACCGAGGTGGACGGCGTGAGCCTCTCAAGCAAAACCAAGCAGATCGCATCGGGCCGCTTCGGTGTCACAGCCGAATACCTGGTGAACGCTGAAGAGATACAGATCAAGGTGGCACAGGGCGCCAAGCCCGGTGAGGGCGGACAGCTGCCCGGATTCAAGGTCAACGACATCATCGCCAAGACCCGTAACGCCATTCCCGGCATCTCGCTCATCTCGCCACCGCCACATCACGATATCTACAGCATCGAGGACCTGGCACAGCTCATCTTCGACCTCAAGAACATCAACCCCACCGCTGCCGTGAGCGTGAAACTGGTGGCTGAGAGCGGCGTGGGAACCATCGCGGCCGGTGTGGCCAAGGCCAAGGCCGACCTCATCGTGATCAGCGGCGCCGAGGGCGGAACGGGCGCCTCGCCGGCCAGCTCCATGCGTTTCGCCGGCATCTCGCCCGAGATCGGACTGGCAGAGACCCAGCAGACACTCGTGATGAACGGACTGCGCAACCAGGTACGACTGCAGACCGACGGACAGCTCAAGACCGCCAAGGACGTGATCGTGATGGCCATGCTCGGCGCCGACGAGTTCTCGTTCGGTACCCTGCCCCTCATCGTGCTGGGATGCGTCATGATGCGTAAGTGTAACACCAATACCTGTCCCATGGGCGTGGCCACACAGAACCCCGAGCTGCGCAAGCATTTCGAGGGTAGGGCCGACTACGTGGTGAACTACTTCACCTTCCTGGCGCAGCAAGTGCGCGAGTATCTCTCGGAGATCGGTGTGAAGAGTCTCAAGGAGATCATCGGACATACCGAGCTCATCGAGGTGAACACCACCGCCGCTACCCACAAGCAGCAGACCATCGACTTTGCCCGACTGCTGCACAAACCCGAGACCGACAAGGCGCTCTACTGGGACCGAGGCGCCTATACCAAGGTGACCGACGTGAAGGACGAGGAGATTATCCGTGCGGCACAGAAGGCTATCGACAGCGCTGAGGAGGTGACACTCGACTACGCCATCAAGAATACCGACCGCGCCGTGGGTACCATGCTCTCGGGCGCCATCGCCAAGAAATATGGTGAGGACGGACTGCCCGACGCCACCATCAAGATCAAGTTCAAAGGCGCTGCCGGACAGAGCTTCGGTGCCTTTGCCGTGAAGGGACTCGACCTGCGACTCGAGGGTGAGGCCAACGACTACTTCGGTAAGGGACTCTCCGGCGGACGCATCTCCATCCTGCCACCAGCCCGACGCAGCGACGACTTCAAGGCCGAGGAGAACATCATTGCCGGAAACACCGGACTCTATGGCGCCACCAGCGGCGAGCTCTACATCAACGGAAAGGTGGGCGAGCGCTTTGGCGTGCGTAACTCGGGCGCCATCGCCGTCATCGAGGGAGCAGGCGACCACTGCTGTGAGTATATGACCGGCGGACGCGTCGTGGTGCTCGGAAAAACCGGACGCAACTTCGCCGCTGGTATGAGCGGAGGCGTGGCCTATGTGTACGACCCCGACCACACGTTCGACTACTTCTGCAACATGGATATGGTGGAGCTCTCGCTCGTTGAGGACTCGGTATCGCGCAAGGAGCTGCTCGAACTCATCCGTCAGCACTATCTCCACACAGGATCGGCACTCGCCGGACGCATGCTCGACGACTGGCACCGCTACATCGAGGACTTTATCCAGGTAGTGCCCATCGAGTACAAACGCGTGCTCGAAGAGGAGAAGATGGCACGCCTGCACGAGAAGATCGCGGATATCCAGCGCGACTATTAATAATGGATAAATGGTAAATTGATAAATTGTAAATTCAAATGGGAAATCCAAAAGCATTTTTAGAGATACATCGACAGGAGGCCGGTTACCGTCCGATCAACGATAGAATTCACGACTTTGGTGAGGTGGAGCAGACACTCAACACACGCGAACGTAAACTGCAGGCCAGCCGCTGCATGGACTGCGGCGTGCCCTTCTGCCACTGGGCCTGTCCGCTGGGAAACAAAGCACCAGAGTGGAACGATGCCCTCTACAAGGGCGACTGGGAATTGGCTTACAGACTGCTCAGCAGCACAAACCCCTTCCCCGAGTTCACAGGACGCATATGCCCCGCGCTGTGCGAGAAAGCCTGCGTGCTCAACCGTTTTAACCACGAGCCAACCACCAACCGGGAGGACGAGTGCGCCATCACAGAGATGGCCTTCCAGGAGGGATTCATACAGCCACACACCGATATCCGACGAAACGGCAAGAAAGTGGCGGTGATCGGGGCCGGACCCGCCGGACTGGCCGCCGCCAACGACCTGAACCTGATGGGCTACACCGTGACCGTGATCGAGAAGAACGAGGCCGCCGGCGGACTGCTGCGCTACGGCATACCTAACTTCAAACTGAACAAGGCGGTCATCGACCGTCGCATCGCCCTGCTCGAACAGGAGGGCATCACGTTCAGATACGGACAGACCATCGACCTCAATACCGACCTCACAGCACTCGCCGCTGATTACGATGCTGTGGTGGTGAGCACCGGAACACCCACCGCCCGCGACCTCAAGGCACCGGGACGCGAACTCAAGGGCGTGCACTTCGCACTCGAGTTGCTCGCACAGCAGAACCGCGTGCTGGCAGGCATCGAGTTCAGCAAGGATGAGCGCATCACCGCCAAGGGCAAGGATGTGCTCGTGATAGGTGGCGGCGACACAGGATCCGACTGCATCGGTACCGCCCACCGACAGGGCTGCAAGAGCGTCACCCAGATCGAGATCATGCCCAAACCGGTGGAGGGACCCGAAGACCCGCAGAACCCCTGGCCCGAGTGGCCCAGAACACTCAAGACCACCTCGAGTCATGAGGAGGGTTGTACACGCCGCTGGAACATCAATACCCTCGAGTTTATCGGTAAGGACGGCAAGCTCACCGGCGTGAAAGTGCAGGAGATCGACTGGAAACCCAACCCCGAGGGCGGCCGACCCATCATGGTGGAGAAGGGCAAGCCCGAGATCATCAAGGCAGAGCTCTGTCTGCTGGCCATGGGATTCCTCAAACCCGACCACCAGCCGTATCCCAAGAACGTGTTCGTGTGCGGCGACTCGGCCAACGGCGCCTCACTCGTGGTGCGCGCCCTGGCCAGCGGACGCCAGGCGGCACAGAAGGTGAATGCCAGCCTTTCGGAATGAGTGCTTACAGATAGTAACAAAATAACTGATTTTACTTTCAGTTTGTAACAAAGTGTTAGTAAAAGATACTGTTTGGCTTACAGAATGATAATTTGGCGATAATTCTATCAACAAACCGTTAATAGATTTTGCTGCGTTTTGCATTTTGTGCTAACTTTGCACTCAAATAATAATCAAGAAGATTGCTGAAGGTATGATGAACTGCAATAAAACCCGAAAGATTCATTTCACCAAGATGCATGGGGCAGGAAATGATTACATCTATGTGAACATCATAGAGTATCCGATTGCCGACCCGGTACAAGCCGCCATCGCCTGGAGCGACCGCCACAAGGGAATAGGCTCCGACGGACTGGTGCTGATAGGAACACCGTCAACTCCCGAGGCCGATTTCTCCATGCGCATCTTTAATGCCGACGGCAGCGAGGCGATGATGTGCGGCAATGCATCGCGCTGTATCGGCAAATACCTCTTTGAGCGCGGATGGACCGACAAGACGGTCATCAAACTCGAAACCCTCTCGGGCATCAAGACACTACTGCTGCATATAGAGAACAAGGAGGTGACATCGGTCACCGTGGATATGGGCGAGCCCGTACTCGAAAATCCGGAACAGTATATTGCGGCACGCTGTCAGGGACAGGGCACCTTCGTGTCGATGGGAAATCCACACTTCGTGGTCTTTACCGACGATGTGGATCAGGTGGACACATCGGGTCACGTGCTGGAGCATCACCCGGCCTTCCCACAGCGCTGTAACATCGAGTTTGCACGCGTGGAACCCGACGGGCGCATCCGTACCAGGGTGTGGGAGCGCGGAAGCGGTATCACACAGGCCTGCGGAACAGGCGCTTGCGCCACAGCTGTGGCTGCGGTACTAACCGGGAGAGCACAGCGCCAATCACTGATCGAGATGGATGGTGGCACACTCAGCATAGAGTGGAGGGAGAGCGACAACCACGTGTATATGACCGGCCCCGCAGCTTTCGTCTTCGATGGAGAAATAGACATATAAAACAATCAGCAAATAAGTTAAATCAACGCAATTATGGAAGCATTAAGATTTCAGGTTGTCGGTGAGGCTTTCAAGAAAAAGCCACTCGACGTAAAAGTACCCAGTGAGAGACCTTGTGAGTATTTTGGCAAGAAGGTCTTCAATCGTGAGAAGATGTACAAGTATCTGCCAAAGGACGTGTACGAGAAGATGGTCGACGTCATCGACAACGGTGCCCGTCTGGACCGCGCGGTAGCTGATGCGGTGGCCGCTGGCATGAAGCAGTGGGCCACAGAGAATGGCGTCACACACTACACACACTGGTTCCAGCCTCTGACCGAGGGTACGGCCGAGAAGCACGACTCATTCATTGAGCACGACGGAAAGGGCGGTATGGTGGAGGAATTCTCTGGCAAGCTGCTCGTACAGCAGGAACCTGATGCTTCTTCTTTCCCCTCTGGTGGCATCCGCTCTACATTCGAGGCACGTGGTTATTCCGCATGGGATCCCACATCTCCAGTTTTTATTATAGATGATACATTATGTATCCCCACAGTATTTATCAGTTATAGCGGTGAGGCGCTCGACTACAAGGCACCGCTCTTGCGCGCACTGCATGCCGTTAACGTAGCTGCTACTGATGTTTGCCATTACTTTGATCCCACGGTCAAGAAGGTAACCTCTAACCTCGGATGGGAGCAGGAGTATTTCCTCGTCGACGAGGGACTCTATGCCGCACGACCAGACCTGCTCCTCACCGGCCGAACCCTGATGGGACACGACTCGGCCAAGAACCAGCAGATGGACGACCACTACTTCGGAGCCATCCCAGAGCGCGTACAGGCCTTTATGAAGAACCTCGAGATCGAGGCGCTCGAACTGGGCATTCCCGTGAAGACACGTCACAACGAGGTGGCACCCAACCAGTTTGAGCTCGCGCCTATCTTCGAGGAGACCAACCTGGCGGTCGACCACAACATGCTGCTCATGTCGGTCATGAAGCGCATCGCCCGTAAGCACGGATTCCGCGTGCTGCTCCACGAGAAACCCTTCGCAGGCATCAACGGTTCGGGTAAGCACAACAACTGGAGCCTCTCTACCGATAACGGCATCCTGCTCCATGCGCCCGGTAAGACACCAGAGGCCAACCTGCGATTCGCCACATTCATCGTCGAGACACTCATGGGCGTTTATCGTCACAACGGACTGCTCAAGGCCAGCATCATGAGTGCCACCAACGCCCACCGTCTGGGCGCCAACGAGGCTCCTCCTGCCATCGTGTCGTCGTTCCTCGGAAAGCAGGTGAGCGAACTGCTCGACCATATCGAGATGGCTGATGTGGATAATATCCTGGCTATGGCCGGCAAGCAGGGACTCAAGATGGATATCCCCGAGATTCCTGAACTGCTCATCGATAATACCGATCGTAACCGTACCTCACCTTTCGCCTTCACCGGTAACCGATTCGAGTTCCGTGCCGTAGGCAGTGAGGCCAACTGCGCCAGCGCGATGATCGCACTCAACGCCGCTGTGGCTGAGGCACTCGTTGACTTCAAGAAGCGTGTCGATGCACGCATACCTGAGTTCACCGAGAAACTCAAGGGTACGGAGCACAGCGCTACCTTCCACGCGATTATCGACGTGCTCCGCGAAGATATCAAGACCTGTAAGCCCATACGTTTCGACGGCAACGGCTACAGCGACGAGTGGGTGGCTGAGGCTGAGAAGCGCGGACTCGACGTGGAGAAGAGCTGTCCTAAGATCTTTGAGCGTTATCTCGACGAGGCCAGCATCCAGCTCTTTGAGAGCCTCGGGGTGATGACCAAGAAGGAACTCGAGGCACGCAACGAGGTGAAATGGGAGACCTACACCAAGAAGATTCAGATCGAGGCCCGTGTACTGGGCGACCTGTCGATGAACCACATCATACCTGTGGCCACACGCTACCAGAGCGAGCTGCTCAGTAACCTGAACCACATGTCGGTGGTATTCCCTATCGATACAGCCGACAAGCTCTCAGCACGCAACAAGAAGATCATCCAGGAGATTGCCGAGCGCACCTTCGCCATCGAGAAAGGGGTGGAGGAACTGGTTGAGGCACGTAAGAAAGCCAATAAGATTGAGAGCGAGCGCGACAAGGCCAATGCCTATCACGACACAGTGGAGCCAAAGCTCGACGAAATTCGTTATCAGATAGACAAACTCGAACTGATAGTAGATGATGCGCTCTGGCCACTGCCAAAATACAGAGAGCTGCTGTTCATCCGATAAATAAAAGCAAAGAAACAATTCTTTTTTTGGTTGTTTGCAAGTTTGCATGGAGGCTTGGTGCTGGGATAGCACCAAGTCTCTCTTTTTATTTTTTTATGTTTTTTTAATAGAAAAATGGGGTGAGCAATCTGTTTTTTTCATAATTTTGCGTAATAATACCATTTGAAGACGATAATAAAACTATAAATATGGAACAGCTAAAACAATTAGGTAGGCGTTGGGAAGGGTATATAGTACGCTGCTTCTTGACAATAATGGTAACCTTGATGAGTGCAGCCACCATGCTGGCTGAGGACTATGTAGCAAGGATCAGCAGTTATAAATTAAATTATGACGGCGCTGGAAAGATAACGTTCGAAATGCCTGTCTACGACCAGGACGGCTATGATAGCTGGGTGTATGACAGTAATGTGAGTTACGTTCTGGATGGTACCAGCAACAAGGTCGTCATTGTAGCTTGGTCGTCGATAGAGCATGATATACCACACGAACAAAACACCGTAGAAACGTGGTTTAGTACCCAAGCGCCTGGTACTGTGCAGTATATGGCCTCTAAGTCGGTAAATTTAGACGCGAGCAACCCGATTCTGACAACGGAGGCAACACAATACACCGTTTACCATAGTGTGACTGATCAGAGCAGAATGGTGATTACTGCAGAATGGACGCTACCGCGAGAACTCCGTGGTAAGAAAATTACAATCGTATGGCAGATAAACAAGACTGGTAATGAGGATATAAAAAGAGCAAAAGTGGAGGTTCCTGACCAGGATATCACAATCACCAATCCACCGAAAGAGAACGACCCCATACTGACCACACCGGTGCTGAGCTATGAGGCCGGTCATATCGGCGAGACCTCTATCCCATGGATGCTGGCAGCATCGAATGTGCAGGGCGCACGCTTGTACTATAACGACCAAACCACCAAACAGCCGGTGGAGCAGACGTTACAGATTGATACAACATCGGTGACAGGAATGCTCTATGTGCCTGCAGATCATCTCATCAAGGATCTGTACCTATCTGTCGACTATAAGGATACAGAGGGTACGCTGGTGACTGATCGCAGAAGTACGCCCTCTATCTCTGTGCCTACACTGCACCTGGCTAAAAATCTCACAGCCCAGCTGAAAGCCAATGGTAGCGCACTACTGAAATGGCAGATAGACAATCCTAAATGGGAGGATATCATGGACAGCGACCAGTGGGAGATTCAGCGTAATCTAACTGGCAGCAACAATCAGAGCGATGCCAACTGGGAGTCGATAGGCATGATTGGCTTCGACAACAAACAAACCGGTTATGAGTTCGTGGACGAAGGACTGGCAGAAGTCTACAACAATACGGCTGTGAGCTATCGTGTGCGCCGTGTGGCAACAGCCAATTGGGGATGGACTGCCAACGCAGGCATAGCCACCATCGTGGTAGAGCAGCCTATGACGCTGCCCGTCATAGAGAGTGCTACCGTGAAACGCGCACCTAACTGGGGCGAGGATTTCACTTACAATATGCTGCTGACATGGGAGACAAGCCCCAGTACTGATGGCGACATCATTAATGAGCAAAAGATCGACAACGTGGAAACAGACAAAGTTGTACAGATTGCTTCTGCCAAGGACTGGAAAGACTTTGCTAATAGAGTGAACAGCGGCGAGGGTTCGCTCAACGCCGTGTTGACTGCTGATGTTAAACTGGCGGCAGATGCACCGATGGTGGGTACTTCTGAGAATTCTTTTTCGGGCATTTTCGACGGGCAAGGGCATAAGTTGACCGTTAGCTACAACAGCAATGCAGACAATACCGCACCTTTTAGTATGGTGGCTGGTGGAACGATTACCAACCTGCATGTCGATGGCTCCATCAATTGCGGTAAAACATCGGGTGGTATCGTGGGACAGGCTTCCAATCTGACACTGCAGAAATGTCGCTCATCGGTAAAGATAAGCATGAATGGTGGTGATCAGGAGATGGAAGTGGGTGGCCTCTGTGGACGCTTTCTGGCTGGCACGCAAAACATAACTGATTGCCGGTTCGATGGTGAGGTGGTAGGGTCGAGCAGTAAAAAGATAGGTGGATTCGTGGGAGACCGTGTTCTTGAATCAAAAACCTATCTGAAGAACTGCTATTTTAACCCCAATAAGATGGATGTCTCATCGACAGGTTCGGCCACGTTCGTGACGAATAAAGTGGTTATTACTGATGGCACTTTGGATTTAAAGAATTGCCTGTATCGTAAACCTTTCGGTGATCTCGTTCAGGGTACATCGGTTCAGAATAAGACGGCCAAGGATATCCAAAAGATGCTGGGCGACCAGTGGATGGTGAATAATAAAGGGCTGGTGCTGCCTTTGATGACCTTATCGCATAAACCCATCTACGTGTGGAATGAAAAGGCAAAGATGACGCTGCAGATGGATAAATATGTGGGCAAAGAACTGCGTGGTACCGACATGCGTGAGCTAACCACAGATGAAATCAAGGCTCACACGGCCCAGATAGTGCTGAACTCATCGTGTGTCGACTATAAATTCCGTCTCATTGTCGACCGGGCTGATTCGAAGATGCTCATCAACCTGCAACCAGACAGCGTGAAGACCGCAGGATACGATATCCCGCTCGACAGCGTCAGTCAGTTCCATTTCGACAATAACGTACAACTCGATTCCTTGAAGTTCGAGGAGCGGCAGACCAGTGTGATGCTGGCTTGGACCACCCGTGGCGGTACAGCCGACTACTTCCGTATTACGCGTCGCGACCTGAAGAACGACAGTACAGTAGTATTGGAGGAACAATTCTATGAGACACGGTATGTGGACAACCATGTGCGTCCACAACACAACTATGAGTACACCATTGAGGGTGTCACCCAGTGTGAGGGCAATAATATCAGTAAGCTCACCATCGTTGGACATTGTAAGTCCACAGGTATGGTGCGAGGCTATGTACGCCTCTTCGATGGTACCGCTCTGGCTGGACGTACGGTGGTGGCTGTGGTTGGCGACAGCACCTATAAGGCAACCACCAACGAAACGGGATTCTTCGAGATCGGGGATATCGCCTATTCGGGTGAGCAGAATGTCACCCTTACGGTTGAAACAAATGGCGAGGAGAAACCTTTCGCCACACTCTATGCAACCTTCAATGATCTGACCAACCTGGTATCTAACCTGGTGTTCAGACAAGATGACTATTATCTGCTGTCTGGTTTGGTGATGTATGATGGTACTTCGGTGCCTGTGATCGGAGCGCAGTTTGAGCGTGACGGCATCATCGTGCGCAACGGATCAGGAAAACCGGTTACGACCAACTCGGAAGGAAAGTTCAGCGTGAGCATCCCGCAAGGCACACACACCATCCGCGTAGTGAAGGAGGGACACACCTTTGCCAACGATGGCTTCTATCTGGATCCCTTCGCGCCTGGGGAGGATAAGACGCAGGTAAACTGGCAGAAGAGTGTGCCAGGACATGTGTTCTGGGACCAGACCACCATCACGATGCAAGGTCGCGTGGTGGGTGGAAACGTGCAGGGAGAGATGCCGTTGGGACAGTCACTCTCAACGAATAACCTGGGCGACTCGCTGACCATCGTAATGCAGCTGGAGGGCGACAACACCTCATGGATGGTGCGCGACCAGTTGGATCCTACCGTGATGGAGCGGCATCTTGATTACCCATTCGGTGTGAAAGATACTTGTAAGGTGGATATATACCGCCACCGTATGGTGGTTCATCCTGATCCGGTAACAGGTGAGTACTGTATCCCCGTGTTGCCTGTGAAATATAAAGTGACACAGGTATCTGCTTTAGGATACTCTACACTCTTCCAACCAGGACAGGTGGGCGAGACTGTCGACTTCACCAGAAACGTATTGGGCGACACCGTAACGTGGAAGCGCATCTATCACGCAGAGCCCATGCTGCAGGTAAAGCAGTTTAATATGGGCGGCAAGGACTATATGGGTATCGACTCGTATAAGTCGATTGACAATACAGGCAGAGAGAGCGTGATTAAACTGTGGAACGACAGTACGGGCTATGCCTTTGGCTATCCTGTCTTTATGGCCGGCAGTTCCATCATCATGAATCTCTCGGCACAGGAACGCTATTACTGGAATAATGATGTGAGGCATTCTGCGCCCGACATCGTACTGCTCAATGGTGGCAGCGTAACGATTAACAATGGACTTATCAGCACCACTGAGACTGCTACCGTTCAACTCGATAGTATTGGCGAGGGCAACTATATCTTCACACCGCAAAACCTGACCTTCACCGAAGAAGGCGACTTAGCGCTGAAGACGATGAATCTCACACTGCTTTATGACGGCACCTACTACGATGTCAGTCCTGTGAAGGGATTCGTGATGGCGGCCAAAGCCAAAGGTGAGGGACGGCGTATTGTGAATGATGGGGGTACCTACCTTATCGATATCCTGCGCGACCCGCCAGGATCGGGCTCAAGTGCCTATATCGAGAGCGGATCGAAGATATCCTATAGCTTTACCGAAAATGTCAAGGCCATGCTGGGCATGAAGATGAGTGTTGGCGTGGGTGGCGGCTCTACCTACTTTACGGGCGTATGGGCTGGCGTAGGCGGAGGCGCTGAGGCTGGTCTGGTAAACAGTTTCAGTTCGAAAACTTACGCAGGACTCACGATTTCAACAACCTATTATAATAACTGGCAACACAGCTATACCTTCGAAACAGGGGAGCGCATCAGTACCGGTACAGGTTTGTTAAATGTGGGACGCGATGCCGATGTGTTCATTGGTGCTACCCACAATGCTGTGGTCGAGGATGCTATTGCTGTACGCGCGATTGATGAGGAGACATACCAGCTGCTCACCACTCACCAAGGTGGCTCGTTTAATGTTGAGGGCAGTAGCTTCAACGTCAAGCAAGGCACGATGAAAGTGCTGGCTGAAGGCGAGAGTGAGGGTAAGAAGGTCTATCTGGTGCGCGACGAGGTGCTGTCGTGCTATACCACGCTGCGTAACACCTTTGCCCACTCGCAGGTGTATATTGAGCAGGAACTGATTCCAAATATGCTCAAGGTGCGCAACACGCTCCTGCTGCCCGCGGGAACAAGCGAGGAGACAGCCCGTCAGATGGCCGACCACCAAGGCTATCCT
>JAEEGK010013350.1_pt1 | contig 18516 bp, 15 predicted proteins | sample 8958771 | NCBI WGS metagenome assembly JAEEGK01 (sample SAMN16246547, study PRJNA631951) | gut metagenome | biome: gut microbiome; feature: rumen; material: SC-attached | host: Bos | place: Iran: Karaj | collected 2018-10
GACAACGATCAAGGAGTATAAACAGAAAAATAGATAGGACTATGGAACTGAACGAAAAAATCCAGATGCTGCTCGATATGCAGGAGCATCCCGAAAACTACTCGGAACAGACATTGGAGACAATGCTAAAAGACCCCGAAGTGCGCGAACTCATGGAGGCTGCGGCGCAGTTGAAGCAGGCCATGACTTGGGAGAACACAGGCAAGAATACTGCAAACGTAGATGCCGAGTGGCAGCGCTTTTCAAAGACCCATTACACCGAACACGAACCTCGTCGCGGATGGCTGAAGGTCGCTGCAACATTCATAGGTGTACTCTTTATCACAGGCATGGCTTTTGCGACTATCCACATCGTTCGTAACGTTGTAGAAAAAGATACAAAAGCCCCTGTTCAAGAAACAGAGATTTCAGACTCTCATCAACCTGTTATTTCGGCTGATACCATCAAAAGCGACACCATTGTTATGGCAACACCAGTTGTTTTCGACAATGTTACGCTGGATAGCATTGCCAAGGACATTGCAGTCTATCATCACATCGGTATGGACTTGCGGAACGATCAGGCCAAGCAACTCCGTTTCTATTTCGTTTGGAAACGGAACGACAGCCTGCAAGAAGTGGTCGAGAAGTTGAATATGTTCGAGCATGTCAATATGGCTGTAGAGGACGGCAAACTGATTATCCGATGATGAAGCACTTCATGATGACCCTTATTGCCCTGTTCTGTTTCATCAACGTTCAGGCGCAGAAGATTACGCGCAGTTACGATAATGTATCTATGTCGGAGGCTCTGCGTGACCTCAACAAGCAGTCTCGCGATTATAACATCAGCTTCCTTTACAACGATTTGGAAGAATTTCGCGTGAGCACCAGTATCAAGCGCATGTCTGTCACAGACGCTATCATGCAGATCGTTGGCTTCTATCCTATCCGTGTCGTAAAGCGTGGCGAAAGTGAAATCTTTGTGGAGTGTACCCATAAGACTGAACGTCATCTGACGGGCACCATTATTGACGAGAACCGCCAGCCAGTGCCCTACGCCAATGTTTACCTGCTTCATCCATCAGACTCGACAGTTATCGGTGGAGGCGTGAGCAACGAGGCTGGCGTTTTTGTTATCCCCTACGAGCAGTCTACCGTTCTTGCACGTATCTCATACGTGGGCTACAGGACCGTCTATATCCTATGTAATAATGAGCAAGTGGGTACCATTCAGATGAAGCCCGAAACGATGACCATCAAAGGCGTCGTTGTGACTGGCGAGCGTCCCAAGGTACAATTGCAAGGCAATTCTCTCGTAATGAATGTAGAGGGTACTGTGATGGAACGAATGGGTACCGCTGAAGATGTGCTGTCCCGTGTACCTACCATTTCAAAGAAAGGAGATGTATTTGAAATTCTGGGGAAGGGTGTGCCTTTGATTTATCTGAACAACCGTAAGCTGACCGACTTACAGGAACTGAGGAACATCCAGTCGGACAACATCAAGAACGTCGAGGTGATTCAGAATCCCGGTGCCCGATATGATGCATCTGTCAATGCGGTCATCATTATTCACACCAAACGTACTGCTGGCGAAGGTTTGGGCGTAGAGTTATCATCATGGAGTCGCAAAGGACATGGTTTCTCGAATAACGAGCGTATTAACCTAACCTTCCGCACTGGAAAACTGGAACTGTTTGCAAATCTCTTTGGAGCTTACAATAAACGGTGGGAGAAAGGCGAGTTTGAACAGACCGTCTTTGCCGACACACTTTGGGTGATTACCAACAAGCAGAAAAACGAGGTCCACAATCCATTCCTTGAAGGCCGCTTCGGCTTCAACTACCAATTGGACGATAACAACTCTTTTGGCGGATTCTACCAAAACACCTATGACTATGTGAAGACTTGGAGCGACTATGACGATGACCTGCTTGCCAACGGTTTCATGTATGACCACCTGCAAAACAGCAGTGTCAACAGAGCCGAAGGTGCGCCCAAACACCAAGTGAATCTCTACTACACAGGTAAAATAGGAAAGTTCGCTATTGACTTCAATGCCGACTATACTTATCGTAATCAGCGTAACCGCAACCAGCAGCAGGAACTGAGCGACGAGTATGATGACCGCGATGTGAACACCTACGCCCTGACACGCAGTCGTCTGATGGCAGAGAAACTTTTCGTGACCCATCCGATTGGAAAAGGCCAGATTGAAATGGGCGAGGAGTACACCAATACCCGCTGGAACAGCAGTTTTGAGAACGTGGAGGGCTACATCGCCAACAGCAACAACGAGCAGCATGAGCAAGCCATCGCTCCCTTCATAGAATTACGCCAACAGGTTGGACGTCTCAGTTTGTCTGCTGGTCTGCGCTATGAGCACGTGGAATCAGAATACTTTGTGGCTAGTATCCGTCGCGATGATCAAAGCCGTACCTACGATGATTTCTTTCCATCGATTTCCTTATCAACTTCTGTGAAAAAGGTGCAACTATCATTCAGCTATGCCAAGCGTACTACGCGCCCGTCCTACTGGCAGTTGAGCAGTGATGTTGTCTATGAGAACCGCCTGAATATGCAGACGGGCAATCCCTATCTGAAACCAGTTAAGTACCACAACATAAACACAATGGCTATGTGGAAATGGCTCTATCTCAATGTGAATTTCTCCCATTGCGTAGATCCAATCCTATACTCTGCAGAAAGTCTGGAGAACGATAGCAAGGTCAACCTCGTGACCTACAAGAACTACGACCATGCCGACTGGCTCACCATTACGCTTGGAGCACAGAAAAACGTTAAGTTGAGCGGGAGTGCCACATGGACACCACAATACAACATTTCATTGATGAAACCATGGTTCAAGTCAGAGTTCATAGGTGAAATGAGAAGTTATAACCATCCCATGTTAGCCCTGCAATTAGGCAATATCCTCACACTTCCCTATGACTGGCTGCTACAAGCTGACTTCAATATACACACGCACGGCTATCAGCAGAACGTCTGGATAAATTGCACTAACCCCATGCTTTCGCTAAGTGTTAGCAAAGACTTCTTCAAACGTCGGCTAAACATAAAACTCTCAGGTAACGACCTCTTCAATGGTGGTATCAACCGCATCACGCTCTATAGCAATCGCATGATGTTCCGCAAGATGGAGGACAACGATTCCAGATGCGTCAGCCTCTCAGTGCGTTACCGCTTCAATGTTACTCCGTCGAAGTATAAGGGTACAGGTGCTGGTAATGCAGAAAAGAACAGATTATAGAATATCTCTCGTTAGGGCAGTCGTCAGCCTTCGTGCTGACGCTGCCCCTTCATAATAAAAATATAAGCAATATGAACCAAGCAAAACCTCTCTTCCTCCTGATTGCCGCCCTCGCATTCGCCTCTTGCGGCAGCGACGAACCAAGATATGACGACCCGGAGGCACACGAAAAGGGCTTTTTCTGCTAAAGAATGTAAAAACTAACAAAAAATGCGGGTGGTGGTGCAGTCTTTTTCTCCGTCGTAGGACTTAATAGATAGAGACGTTATGTTTACGATGGAGATAACAAGGCTGATAGAACGATGCAGACAGGGGGACGCGGATGCCCTCGGAGAACTGTACAAGGCATACGCCCAGAGGATGAGGGGCGTGTGCCGACGCTATATCAGCGACGAGCAGACGGTGGAGGATGTGCTGCACGACGCTTTCTTGATTATCTTCACTTCGTTCGACAGGCTGCGCGACGTGCGGCGGGCCGAGCCTTGGATGACGGCCATCACAAGGAACGTGGCATCGAAATGCAAGGATCATCTGGAGGCATTGCCAACGGTTTCGCTCGAAGAGACGAGCGAGGCGGAACTGATTGCCGCCGAGGACGAGGAAAGGGACGTGAGGGGCGTGCCGCTGAGCGAGGTGGTGAGAATGATAGACAGACTGCCGGAGGGTTACGGGCAGGTGTTCCGGCTGTCGGTGTTCGAGGGCTTGACGCACAAGGAGATTGCCAACATGCTGGGCATTGAGCCACATTCGTCATCGTCGCAACTGGCACGGGCGAAGAAGATGCTGCGCAAGATGATGAAGCAGTATTGGGTTGCCGGACTTCTGTTGCTACTCGTTCCCGTTACGTTCTACCTATTCAGGAAAGGGGATACTGCGGTCAAGGATGAAGAGCCAGTTGTAGCGAAGCAGAAAGATACGCTAAAAGAATCGCAGAAAGATTCTCGGTCGAAGCAGCCACAGGAGCCTGTGATTGTTGATTTTCCTGTACATCGTACAACCGTTATTGTCCCAGACACCCTGCAATCGGTCATCGCTCAGGCTGTAGATTCTGTCACGTCTGACACATTATCTAATATAATAGCACAAGAGCAGATAATCCCTGACACCATTGCAACCGACACTACAAAGGCTATACGCAAGGCCGAGATTCCGCATTACGATATGGCCGAGTTATTCCCAGAAGAGCCAACTGTCAACACTAATAGCGAAAAGAAATGGTCTTTAGAACTGGCATACGCTGGGCAGTTCGACGAGCAGAACCGTTATAATCAGCCGTTCAGTTATAAGCCCACGCCGTCAGCTGCACAGTCTTTGCCTGGGCCATCCCCAAGTCCGATAATCCCGAGCAGCATTGACAACTGGACGGACTATGCTGTCTATCTTGCAAATAATCCCGATGCCGTGAGTGACAAAACCCGCAGCGTCATCATGCGCATCGCCCTGAACAATGCCAACCGACCTGGTGAGGACAAGATTCTGCGTACGAGCCACCATCAGATGCCAATAACATGGTCGCTGGCTTTGAAGTACCGATTGAATCATCGCTTCGGACTGGAGTCAGGTCTCAGTTACAGCCGTCTAACCTCCGACTTTGAGACGGGTGCCGATGGTAATACCATCAGCGAACAGCAGACCATCCACTACCTTGGGATTCCCTTGAAAGGTATATATAATATGTATGACAGAAGACAGTGGAGCATCTACGGCAGCCTCGGTCTTACAACCGAGATACCCATCCATTCCGTCCTCCGCTCAGAGTTCTATGTGAATGGTCAGTATGAGGCAGGCGACAAGACTGCCATCCGCGCTCCGTGGCAGCTCTCTACCACATTTGGTGTTGGTCTGCAATACCACCTAACACCCAATATTGGCTTCTTCGTAGAGCCAAGTCTGCAGTACTATATCCCGATGAAGAGCGACATCGAGACATACCGCACAGAGCATCCGTTCACCTTCTCTCTGCCGCTGGGCATCAGATTTACGTGGTAGCCGTGCAGTCTTTACGCAGTTCAGCGGACTATATAAGTAAAGAGACGTTTATTTTAACTCTGTAGAATATGAAGTATTACAAACCCCTCGCTTGGATGATGGCGATAGCCATTGCCAGCACAACGTTGACTGCTTGCAGTCTTGACGGTAACGAACCCGAGAAGCCATTTACCACGTGTCCTGCATCAGAAACCACGCTATATGCCTGTGGTGTCAATGAGTCTGGGACGCGCTCTATCGGTGACACACAGAATGTCCTTTTCACCGAGAATGATATTGAATGGTTTGACGTCACTACCCGTGAACTGCGCTTCTGCGACACGATGGCACCACTAAAGGAACAAATCCCGTTGCTTGCAAGCGTCGATTTCTATCTTGGTGGCGAACATCTCTTTTCAGGTGGGGCCACCCATGTCGGTCTCATCTGTAGCCAAGTGTTTGACGACCTTGTTCTTTGCTGTGGAAAGATGGATGGCGAGGTTATTGATGACGGCCACTACTACCTTTACGACTGCTATCCCAACACGCCGCAGTTTCTCAACGACGAGTTGGTGAAAGCCAATCGTGCAAAACGAGCAGCACAGTGGGAGATATTCACGAAATATCTGGAAAGCAAGGGAAAACTGAAGAAATAACCTCCCGCCCTGTGCAGTCATTCGTTGCAGTTTCAGACTTTATAAGTAGAAACTGCAACGAATTTTTATGTACACGATTTACGATTATGCCTAGGGATCATGGGGTCGGTTCTTCTGATCATTTTTCAAATTAAGTGAAATGCGAATGAGACAAGTAATAAAGCATAGAGATATCAGACTCTTGAAAATGATCAGGAGAACCGACCCCGTGATTCGTACTTCCAACACCGTCTCAATGTCAAACTGACAGGTAACGACCTCTTCAATGGTGGCATCAACCATGTCATGCTTTACAGCAATAGGATGATGTTTCGCAAAATGGAGGACAATGATTCCCGTTGCGTCCAACTCTCCCTGCGCTACAGATTCAATGTCACCCCGTCGAAGTATAAAGGTACTGGTGCCGGTAATGCCGAAAAGAACAGACTCTGAATCTCATGACACATTGGGGTCAGGATAATCTGTGACATGTCACAAAGTATCCTGTTGTGATATGCATCATCCGCAAGGATATCATGATCGAAGCAAATAAAGCACCATTTACCTCTCCCTACCTTTGATCCTCGACTTTACGGTACGGAGTGAGGCGGGTTTGACGTCGAGGATTTGGGCGATAGTATTGTCGTCGTAGTTCAGGTCGTCCTGAAGGATTAGAAAGACGTACTGCGCTGGCGTGAGCGGATTGTATGTGTGCTCCCACTGCTGCCATCGCTTTGGGCGCAGTTGGGCGAAATAGTCTATCAGGCACTGCCGTTCCTCTGCCGTCATGTCGGCAACAGGCTCCTTGCGCTGCAACTTCACAAACTGCCGCGTACCCGTCAGCAGTTTGCTGGCGATGCGCTGACGGCTATCCTCTATCTGCTTCTTCAGGTCGGCGATGGTCTGTTCACTGGTCTCGCCGCTCTGTTGCAACCGCTCTATCTCCGTCTGGTTCTCGGTAATTCGTCTGGCATTCTCGTCAAGTTGGAAACTTATCTTTTGCATTCTTCGCCTGTGCCACCAAATAACGACTACCAATAATAGAACTATGAAAATGATTACTCCGCCCATCTTCATCATCCTCTGACGGGATTCTTTCTCCCAACGCTCTTCATCAAACTTACGTTGCCAGTCAGTCATCTGTTTCGCTTGGTTAGTGACAATAACAGAATCAGCGCACGCTTCCATCTGCTTCAAAGCCTTCAGAGCATGATCTTTATCGCCAGTTATCTCATATAGTTCAGATAGAAGCTCAAGCAACCTGATTTGTACCTTACGGTCATTATCCATCAAACCTCTTTTGGCCTCGTTGATAGCTTCTTCATATCGTCCCTTGGCTTTAAGGATACGCGCTGAAGTGATATAACCCCTATAGCTGGTAGACTTTGTCGCTTTCCATTTCTCCAGATACTCCTCAGCCTTCTTAATATTCCCCTTCTCCTGATACATGGCTGCCGTGATGGCATAGATGTCTGCTAATAGGATTGTATCGGCATACGATATCAGATCAAGTCCGCGCATGACATAAGTATATGCGCTATCCGTTTGTTCCATATCTGCATGGCTTGTGGCACACATAAAAAGGCTCCTGAGAATCAGCGCAGTGTCTTTGAGTTCAATGCTGCTCTCCAGAAATTTCTTCGAATACTTAAGTATGAGTGGGGAATTTCTGGTATAGTAGTTGGCGTAGTCCAGTAATTCATATACTCTGTTCTTCAATTGCTCGTCATCAGCATCTTCTGCTATAACCTCTGACATTTTGAAGTCTTTGATGGCATCAGACAGATTTCCAAAACTGAACATTCTGATGGCGCCTCGGTAATAATAGGCACGGCCTCGATACCAGTCGTCACCATGACGGTCGAAATAAGCTAAACAGGCAGAAATCAAAGAATCGTTCTCAAAACTCTTGTGAGTCTTATAATCAGCCATTGTAATAATCAGCCCATACTCTGCTTTCTGGCTTTCAGAAAGCGAACGAAGGTTTACCTGTGTCAAAATGGTCATTGCTGAGTCTGGTCTGACATCTATCAGATCTTTTGCCTGCTTCAAGAGAGGATTTTGCCGCTCGGTGCAACCTGCAAGGGCAATAACCAACATTATTACAAGATAACCTATCTTCTTCATACTTCCAATTTAGATGCAAAGATAATAAATATCTATAGAACAGAACCGACCGATTGGTATTTTTAAAGAATAATTCAATGAATTTAAGACCATTGTCCTCAAATAGGTGTTACAATTTGGCACTTTTTTCTTAGTCAAATTTTGGTTACATTATTCATTATCAGCATTTTAAGTGTAAAAATGCTGTAACACCCCTTATGTGAGATTCCTGGCCAATCACTTGCCAGATATTAAAACTCGATGTAACTTTGTCCTCCGAAGAGTAATCATCTTGCTCTTTATTATTGATTCATTTGCTGTTCCGTCGTGATGACGGGACAGCTTTCCAAGGAAAATATAAACAAGCATCAAAAGATAAAAGATATGAACAAGCAAACTATCATCACCGCACTGATCGCAGTCCTATTGGGGCTAGTATCTTGTAGTAGCGACAACGACTACGAAGACAAAGTTGAACAGGTGACGATTTACGTATCTGCTGAAACGGGAATGTTTTACAATGTTCCTAACACCACGCTCGAAGAAGGGATGATGATTCGGGTCGACGGTGAGGATCATTACATTTGCGTTGCTTTCAATACAATTGCGGGTTTCACCTACGAGAAAGGTAATGAGTACGAACTGTTAGTGAAGAAAACCAAACTCGCCAATCCTCCAAAGGATTCTGGAAGCATTAGGTATGAACTCATTCGAATTGTATCGAAGAAAAAAGTCATGGCAGAATAAACAAATAGTGTAGAACCCTCAAACGAAAGAATGTGTTATGAGTCCATAATTATTTTGTAAAAATGTGTCGGAATGTGAAGGAAAAATTGTACCTTTGCACCCAAAGACATATAATAAGACGAAGCAACCGCAGCTATCCAATAGTTTTCGAACGGCAATTCAATAAACTTTAGCGGGATAAGACGGCTGCCTGCTCACGACTCCTATACAACGGAGACGTGGGCTTTGGCAGTATCAACACCCGCAAAGGCAAGCCGGCCTGAAAACAACGTTGAGACCCCAAATCCACCCACGTCTTCCGTTTTCCCTCTCTCGCCTCACGGCGTATTTATATGTGTTTATTATCAGAAATTTAACGGAAAACGTGAATATGAATCACAATGAAGAAGTCCCAGACTTTCTGGGCGGACTCGGCGACATGCTGCCCGCCGATGTCCTGAAGAAGGTGAACGAACTGCTGGAGCAACTGCACCGGAAAGACAAAGATCACCAAGGCAGCCACAATACAATCGTCTACGTAGCCCCTGGTGCACAGTATGTAGGCACAATTGAGAAACAGTATGTGGAACCCGTCCATAGCCCTCTCCAAAGGGGACCTCACCCCAGCCCTCTCCGAGGGGAGAGGGAGAGCTTGCCCGACGTGCTCGCCACACCCGAGGCGATGGCACTTTGGGAGAAGGCCCAGCGGGCGGGTTACGTGGATGAGCACTACCAGCCCCTGCTCTCGCGGACGCAGGCGGCACTGTTGGCCGATGCGATGGCCAAACGTATGGGCATCAAGGAGAAATGGAAAGTGTTTGAAGCGCTTTGGAACCGAAAGAACATGTACAAAGACTTTTATTATGCCCTCAATCAAAAACAGTCATTGGTGTTCCAGGACAAACTGAAAGCCATATTGTAATAAGCGATTCTAAACAGGTTATACCCTCCATATATCCCTGGTATATGGGGGGTAATTGTTTTATCTTTTTCGTATCTTTGCGGCGAGAAATAAACGACAACATGGACAACAAAGGCAACAAGAAAAAAAGTAAAGGGGAAGAAAAGGAGCACAAGGTTCCGTGGCAGGAGAAGTATGCCTCGCCGGAGGAGATCAAGGCGTTCCTCAGCAACCACATCTACCTGCGATACAATACGGTGAAATACCGTGTGGAGGCCCGTCTGCCGTCGGGGGATGCCTTCTGTCAGAACAGCGAACTCGCACAGTTCGCCAGCGACGACTGGCAGCCGATGAGCGACCGTCTCAAAAACACCCTGCTGACGGCCCTCTATGTCATCAAGCCCACGAGGAAGTGCGACCTGGAGACGGTGCTCGACTCCGGGTATGTGCCGACTTTCCAGCCGTTTCTGCACTACCTGAACCGCCTGCCGCCGTGGGACGGACAGGACCATATCCTCGCCATGTCGGTGTCGGTGACCGTCAAGGGCGGCACGGAGAAGCAGATGCTCTTCTACGAGTACCTGAAGCGGTGGCTCGTGGCGATGGTGGCCAGCTGGCTCGACGAGGGGGAGGTGAACCAGGCGGTGCTGGTGCTCATCGGCGAGCAGGGCATCTACAAGACCACCTGGTTCTCGCATCTGCTTCCCCCGGAACTGCGCGACTACTTCCGCATCAAGGTCAACTCGAGCCGCGTGTCGAGGGACGACCTGATCACGCTGTCGCAGTACGGTCTCGTGTGCTACGAGGAGCTCGACGTGATGCGTCCTTCCGACGTGAACACGATGAAGTCGGTGGTGACGATGCCGTCGATCGACGAACGCAAGCCCTACGGCCACTATACGGAGCACATGCCGCATGTGGCCTCCTTCTGCGGCACGGGCAACAACGTGCAGTTCCTCACCGACCAGACCGGCAACCGCCGCTGGCTGCCCTTCGAGGTGGAGAGCATCATCTCGCCCAGGGATCAACCCTTCGACTACGAGGGCATCTACTCGCAAGCGTATGCCCTCTACCGGCAGGGCTTCCTCCACTACTTCACGAAGGCCGAGGAGGCGGCGCTGAGGGAACATAACAGGACCTTCGAGACACCTCACCCCGAGCAGGAGGCCATCAGCACACACTTCCATCCGCCCCAGGACGGTGAGAAGGGAGAGTTCTACACAGCCACCGACATCCTGAATAAGATCGGCTATAACCCGGCCCTGCGGCTGACCATCGAGAAGATCGGCTGTGCCATGAAGGCGCTGGGATTCGTGCAGTACCGCTCCCACGGCAGGCGCGGCTACCGTGTCGTGGCCTACAAGCCCGAGGAGATCGAGATGAACCGCCGTATGCTGGCCTACGACGCACGGCCCGAGGGTGTGGACGGCGGCGAGGGGGACAGGGGTGACACCTAAGGAACGGGATTCCTCCTGCGTACCGCATACATACACGGTACGCATGAGAATTCATGTATTTCTACTGTCACCCCTGACACCCTTTTAAGTTTACGGTTTATAGTTTATAGATAAGATGAAGGCAAAGTATAAATCTGAGCTGGCAGAGTTGGCCGGCGTGTCGTACTCCACGTTCTACCGTTTCCTATGCACCCGTCGGGAGGTTCTCGAGTCGATGGGATGCAGGCTGAAGGACCAGAAGGTCAAGGGCAATGCACTCAACTACATCTGTCACGAATATGGCATCACGCTACCTGAGGAATCCCCCGAACCTGTCAGGAAACACATTAAGTTCCGCTGATGTTCGTCATTGTCCGTCACTGTTCTTCAAAGGTTGTCAACGCCCTTCTGGAATATATTAATTTTGCATTGTCGGAAGTGACCAGGCGGATGGGCCCAAGAAAGGTGCCACCTTTCTGCCGGAAAGGTACTACCTTTCTCGGAGTTTGCAGCCACCTTTCTCCCGCTTACCTCACCCCGACACCGCGAACTTTCAATTTTCAACTTTCAACTTTCAACTAAAAAAAATGGCACGTTCAAACATTCCCATGACGATCAACCTTCGTCAGAACACCAACGACGACTCCACTGCCTACGGCAAGTACTTCGCCGAGGTGGAGCGAAAGGAGCCCATCAACCTGAAAGGTTTCTGCCGGCACATGACCGAGCACGGCAAGATTGCCAGCTACCAGATGTGTGAGCTGGTGGTGAAGCAGGTGGTCGAGTGTCTCAAGGAGCTCATCACCCAGGGCCAGCCCGTGAAGATCGACGGCCTCGGCACGTTCTATCCCTCGGTCGATGGCGGCAAGCTCGGCAAGGCCAACATCACCGACGCCATCGCCGGCGGTCCCGCTGCCATGATCAACGGCATCTACCTGAACTTCCAGCCCGAGAACACCAAGGGTGAGAAGCTCACCTCGAAGGCCCTGAAGGACGACTGCATCTTCGAGTGGGGCTATGTCATCAAGTCGATGAAAAAGACGATCGGAGGCAAAGAGCGCCGTTATCAGGAGAAGATTCCCATCTCAACCTATGGCATCGCCACTGCCCAGGGTGACGCTCCCGCCGGTGGCAACGGTTAAGCCTTAACCTCTGAGAGGTCGTGAGCTCTGAGTCCGGGACTGTGCTATGGTACCCCTGGCAGCCGCTGCGCGCTGCAACAAGTCCACATCACCGCCATCAAGCCAGTCTGCTCAACTCACGTCCTCTCTTTCTTCTCTCGATCTTTGAAAGATTCACAACCACCTTATCCTCCTTGTCCTAAGGAGGATCTCAACCTTAACCCCAAACCCCTTTGCCCTCTCCAGGGCAGGGACTTAACACAGAAAATCGCAGCACGCCGTCGATTTTCTTCCGTTTTGGTATCGCGGGACACGCGATGTCTTTTTCCTCGGCTGGCGCATTGACTGTGCGCAGCCATCCCTTCCCTTTCAGGGGAGGGACAGAGGGAGAGGTGTAGACAATCATGGCGAACCCCGAAGGGGCAAAGGCTTGAGAGCCATACCAAAATCCTGATGCAGGTCGGCGTATGCCGCCGGAGTCAGTTACATCCCTTCCATATAGGGAAGGGCTTGGGATAGGTGGATGCTTCTTTGCTTCTTTCTTCGCGCCGAAGAAAGTAAGAGATTGGGGTTTGGGGGTATCCCCCAATAATAATAATGTACAACTTTTAAAATTTCAATTTAATGAAACGAGAAACGATTAATAAAATTGCGAATTTTATCCTGACGGTCATTACCGCCTTCGTGTCAACCTTCCTCATGCAGAGCTGCATGACCCTCTAAATCCTGACAGCCATGAGAAGAATAGATCTGATTGTCATTCACTGCACGGCATCGAGACCTGACCAGCATATTTCGCTGGAACGGCTCGACAAGATGCACAAGGCCCGTGGCTGGAAGTGCTGCGGCTACCACTACTACATCACCCGCGACGGACAGTTGCACTTCGGCCGTCCCGAGGAGATGGTCGGTGCCCACGCCAGGCATTATAATGCCCACTCCATCGGCATCTGCTACGAGGGCGGTCTCGATGAGAAGGGCCGCGCCGCCGACACCCGGACACCTGCCCAGAAGCTCACCCTCTACACGCTGCTCTGCTCACTGAAGCAGGACTATCCTGATGCAGAGATTGTCGGACATTGTGAACTGCCGGAGCAGCGAATGCCAATCGAACTCGTTCGTTCTTGGCTGAGTCGCGACGGCAGTCGACCAAGTCAATTGGAAGGCGTCCACAAGGCATGTCCCTGCTTCTCAGTGCAGCCGTATCGTGACTACTTCAAGAACCGCTAGGTGATTTTGCATATCATAATATTGAGGCCGTGTCAAAATAGGCACATTCTCTATATTTATCACAAAGCCTGGGATATGACCTCGCGTTCCGTGAGGATCATCAGAAGACGCCAAAGGAGGGTGTGCCTATTTTGACACACCCTCCTTCTCTCAAAATGAACAAATGATCAAATGAACAAGTGGACAACGGAGTTGAATCATTTTATCATGACCTTTTTGCCCTTACCGTCTTCCATCTTTATGATATTGATGCCCTTTGAAGGTTGCGCAAGCTTTTCTCCCTTCATGGAGAAAATGGCCTTAACACCATTCTGCTTGCCATCGACAGAAAGCACTGAGGACGGATCCCACTCATCAATCCACGCAAAGTTTCTCCAACCGTCAGTCACCCTGTAGATGTCTGCAGTACCCACGGGAACACGCAAATGTGCATGGTCACAGCCCGAGAACACATTATCATCTATCGGGAAGGGGTTGACGATGGCCGATGTCACCAATATCAAACTGTTGCAACGGAAGAATGCCGCCCTTCCGATGCATTCCACTGTGCCTGGAATCGTGATGGCCATCAGATGGCCATTATTCTGGAATGCGGAACCGGCAATGCCCAACGTGCCTTCGTCCAAGATGATACTTGTATCATCAGGCATCGTTCCTTTATAGGTGTAAGCGACCCTGCCAACATAAACCATTCCGTCAGGCTGACTATCACACCAGGCGGTACCATTGAAAGCGAATGCGCCTACGCTTGTCACACTGCTTGGGATATCGATGGATGTGATGTCGCTACATCCAAAGAAAGCCCTGTCGCCTATTTTTGTCATGCCATCGGATAAAGTCAGGTCCGTGACTAACATGCCGTTCACATACAGATGGTGGGCAAATTCAAGCGGATTTGAACCTGCTGGGAAGTCTGTCCTGCACCAAGCCTCCAGATCAGAGATATAAACGGCCGTCAGACCCCAGCAATTTTCAAAGATGTCATCCCCAATAAACCTGGTTATAGTGCTCGGGATGGTGATTGATGTCAGGCCCGTGCAGTTATAGAAAGCCATAAATTTTATTCCTGTCACTGTGTATGTTGTTCCGTAATAATCAAACTGAGCCGGAATAACCACATCACCAGAATATTTCTCATCACCGGATATGACAATAGCGGTATTGTTCTCACCTATTTCGTAATAGATGCCACCGACCCTAATGACATCTCCTACCTTAGCGACAATCTCAAGATAGAAATTGAAGTTCTGCCATCCGGGAGTAGACTGATAGGCAGGAATAGTACCCGCAGGACAATACAACATTGCCACGTTACAGCCCGAGAACACATTATCATCTATCGGGAAGGGGTTGACGATGGCCGATGTTACCGTGATCATGCTATTACAACGGAAGAAAGCCGCCCTTCCGATGCATTCCACTGTGCCGGGAATCGTAATGGCCATCAGATGGCTGTTATTCTGGAATGCGGAACCGGCAATGCCCAGCGTACCTTCGTCTAAGATGATATTTGCATCATAAGGCATCGTCCCTTTATAGGTGTAAGCGACCCTGCCAACATAAACCATTCCGTCAGGCTGACTATCAAACCAGGCTGTACCATTGAAAGCATATGCGCCTACGCTTGTCACACTGCTTGGAATATCGATGGATGTGATGTCGCTACATCCAAAGAAAGCCCTGTCGCCTATTTTTGTCATGCCATCGGATAATGTCAGGTCCGTGACTAACATGCCGTTCACATACAGATGGTGGGCATATTCAAGCGGATTTGAACCTATGGGGAAGTCTGTCCTGCACCATGCCTCCAGATCAGAGATATAAACGGCTGTCAGGTTTACACAATCCTCGAAGATGTCATCTCCGACAAATCGGGTTATACTACTGGGAATCGTAATAGATGTCAGACCCGTGCATTTGGAGAAAGCCATAGCCTTTATTTTTGTGACGGAGTACGGCGTGCCGTCATACTCTATCATGTCTGGAATCACCACATCTCCAGTGTACTTCTCACTGCCGCGAGTTACAGCAACGGTATTATTTTCATCGATTTGATAATAAATACCATCAACATTGACAACTTGTCCAATCTCGCCACCTGCGTTTGCCATGATCGGCAAGAATACAGATAAAAGGATAATCACTAGTTTTTTCATTGTTACTGTTATTTTAATTGTTAATTGATTTGGTTGTCATTTATAGGTTTTTGATTAATATAAATGCAAAGTTACAAAAAGAATGCCAATCATTCCCCACTTCACGTCTTAATGTTTGTTAAAACAATCATGTAGGTTGTACCGTTAGCAAAGACGATGTTGGGAGACATATTGACGCAACGCACCACCTCCGTACTGCCATTGACATAGACTGACACATTTGCAGTGCCCGAAGCTGCGCTCAATAGACTTGGGTCTAGTGGACTCATCTCACCCAATCCTTGGTTTGTGTTACCATAACACCATGTAAGGCCACAGAAGGTCATCGTTGTTCCCGAAGGAATGGTTACGGCGGAATTGTGGAAACGGATAGGACCGGTTTTAATGTAAGGGCTGTTTAATCCGGCAAAATGATTGCTGTTATGATCAGGATTGCTAAGAACAAATTCCAAATCACCGTCTAATGTAACGACCTGTCCGGTATTGTTAACGATCTTCACGTTGAAAGTGACGACCGGGTTCCCAGTTGATACTGGGGTCATCATGATATTGACGATTTCCACAATGTCGGCTACGTTCACATAGCCATCACCATTCACATCACCAAAGCCATCGCTAAAGCCTTTGATCATATTGATAACAGCCTCTATGTCACTTTCATTGACCTGGTTATCAAAATTCACATCGCCCTTTACACTTTGTGCATGACCGTTCAAACCAATCAGCATAAGGAGTGCTGTCAGAAGGAAAGAAATCTTAATTATTCTCATATTGCAAAATTAGTCAACCATTGGCATCAATTGTGAATTGTCTGATAATTCTACAAAGGTATAGAAAAACGATATTATATGATAGGTTAGCAGTAGAAAATTATAAATTGTTAACAGAATAAAGAATTAAGCTTTTTAGTCCCCCTCTAAAAAATAACACAAAGGGGGTATGTCTGCAAATTGTGTGTACGAACACAGTTTCTCTTGATTTAGCGCAATTACTCAAACGTTTTCGTGAATTACCAGACTGTGAATAAGGTCCAATTCGGCGCCAATAAGCAGGCCATCGTGAAATTCATCCTGAAAGATGAGTCAGGCAACGCTATCAATGCGAAAAGCTTCACCATCGATGCTATGAGCGCAAATCTCAACCGTAGCATATTGCGTCAGAAATATGACCGGGTCAACTATACCGATGATAACGAAGGGCCGCTGACCTTCACATTGTCTGGAACGACGAATGTGATATACGCAGCCTTGATGATTTCTGGCAGTGTCAACATCACCATCACAGCCGAAACCGCCAGCGATGCCTACGCTTACGGGAAGACAAGCGTATCTTTCGACTATGGCAAATACTACGAGGTGACGGTGAAGATGTTCCCCTTTCACACACGGAGCTCTCTGTTGTAATGGCAACGTCACTCTTCTCCTTGAAGGCACGAATGTAGTAAAAGGCAACCCGGCCGTCTTCTCGGCTGAAGGTAAAACGCTCATCATAGATGGCAACGGATCTCTTACTGCTACATCAGAAGATACAGAAGAAGTTGAAAGTTGTTCAGCGGCCATTGGTAGCCCCTACTATGGTACTTGCGGCAATATCATCATCAAGGGTGGCTATATCAAGGCTACATCTGAATCTGGATCTGCAGGCATTGGCTGTGGATATTTTGGTAACTGCGGCGACATTACGATTACAGGCGGTACCGTAGAAGCCTATGGTCACAACAGTGCTGGCATCGGCTGCAGCGCAAAAGGTGATAGCAATCATTGCGGCAAAATCACCATTGCCAACACGGTGACCAAGGTAGTTTCCACCACAAGCATGAATGGTGGTGGTGTTATTGGGCAAACCATGGGCTCATGTCCCTCTGTGAAATTCGGTGATTGTGAAGTGTGGTACGAGTCTATATGGCATCCTATGCCAATGGTGGATGGCGATTACGGTGGCCTGCATCTTACCATCGATGACGATGGAAAACGATGGACGCTGACACCCGTGGTGCCTTAGTAACTTGCGACTGATAGCCTCAGTATCCTTTGTTTTGTGGGGTGCAACGGGGTCAGGCACCTCCGCGCCCCTAGAGTTTTATCGTGGTTGAGGTTACTCTAATGTGGCAAGGTATTCCGTCGCTGTCATCACGGGAAGCTTAGATGCCGTGAAATCCTTGCCGTTTCGGGTAATGATGGCATCGACCTTGGCTTTCAAGGCTGTGTAATATTGCAGGGCATCTTCAAAGTCCTTGAATTGCAAGGCCAGAGATTCATCAACAGTGCGCTCACTGGTCGTAGCGACACGGGAGAGTTGGCGAAAATTCGACAACAGATTGCGAACTCCCTCGGATCCATGCTTGCGAAGGAGAAAAGAGACGGTGGAATAAGTCATCGGCGAGACGATGAGTTGCACCTGCTTGTTGTAGGCCATTGTGAAGAGACGTACAGCGTCGTGGCAGAAAGGCTCGCGGCGGTCAAGCAGGTCGACAACAACATTGGTATCGAGAAATAGGCGTTTCATTTGTACTTCTCCTCCAGGTATTCATTATAGGCTTTGCGGGCGTTTAGGTCGTCGTCGGTTACAGGGGTGCCTGCTCCTAACAGACTGAGCACAATATCAGGGATTTCTTCTTTGGCAGCGGTTCTGTTAGCAGTGCGCGCATGGCGGCGAAGTCGGCGGACGTAGTGCGACACGTCCTCCAGCATCTCAACGCTCATCTGGTCGAGTTCTGCCAGGATGGATTTTCTGAGTTCAACGGTTGTCATGACTGTAATGTTTGATATCGCCTGCAAAGATACGATAAGTTTTCCAATCGTCCAAGCTTTTCCGCGAAAAAGTGCACGGGCCGGTAGGGGCGCATAGGTGATAGAACCCATCACGGCTTGAGCATTAGTATCCTTTGTTTTGCGTGAGGTTCGGATTCAGGGTGATGATGTCACCGGGGATGGGGAAGACGGTGGTGTGATGGTCTCTCTCGTTCACTTTTTCATCATACATAT
>JAEEGK010013352.1_pt1 | contig 18516 bp, 19 predicted proteins | sample 8958771 | NCBI WGS metagenome assembly JAEEGK01 (sample SAMN16246547, study PRJNA631951) | gut metagenome | biome: gut microbiome; feature: rumen; material: SC-attached | host: Bos | place: Iran: Karaj | collected 2018-10
TTGCCGCGCCGCATGTGACAGGTGTGGCGGCGCTCATGCTGTCGGTGAAACCGGAGCTCACCCCTGGGCAGGTGCGGCGCATCATCGAGAAGACGGCGCGGAAGGTGGGCGGCTATAATTACCACAACGATCCGCAGCACCCCAACGGCACCTGGAACGAGGAGATGGGCTACGGCCTGGTGGACGCGCACGCGGCAGTGCTGAATGTCGTGGACTCCACATTGGACCTGTATGTCCGTGATTCGGAGAATGACAACGGCGACGAGCCCTCGGTCACGACAACACCCTGGAACAGCCCCGACATATGGATAGAGGACATGAACCATAAAGAAGTCAGCAGCCTTCAAGGTTCAACGTATTATAATGTATGTGTCCGTATCCATAATAAAACAGATCACGCCTCGACCGGCTATGAAAAGCTGTATCTGAACTGGGTGAAGGCGGGACCGAACTCCGACTGGTCTGCGGCATGGAAAGGGGAAAAAACACTGACAGGCAACGGCACGCCCATCTCTTTAGGCTATCCCATCATAGGTAAAAACAGTCGCAAAGGACATCCGATACCGGTGATTCCAGCAGGTAGGGACACTGTAGTGCGGGTACGCTGGAAAGTGCCTGAACCGACCATTTATTCCGATTATTATTCGGACGGCGAACTGAACCATTTCTGCCTCTGCGCCCGCATCCATGACGGCCGACGCATCGAAAATGAAGACAGTGATGGCATCAACATGGGTGAATTCGTGAAAAACAGCAGCCATGTGGCCTGGAAGAACATAGAAATACAGAGAGGAGCCTACTATGTGTTGCTGAAATCCCCCAGCGGCAAGGTTTTGGACATTAAAACGATGGTGAAAGGAGAATAGAATAATTTAAAGGTGGAAGAAAAATAAAGGCGGATGAAAATCCGCCTTTTTTGTGGGGGCTATTCTGTTTATTTTGCCATCAGTGCGGCTAATGCGATGGAATAGCTCTTTGTCTTGGCGGTGTCGCCGCGGGAGGTCAGCACGCAGGGGACCCGTGCGCCGCAGACCATTGCCGCCAGCTCGGCACCGGCCAGCTTGGTGTTGCTCTTGTAGAAGACATTCCCGGACTCGATGTTCGGGAACACGAGGCAGTCGGCCTGTCCGGCCACTTCGCCCTTCAGCTTCTTGATACCGGCACTCTCCTTGTCCAAAGCCACATCCAAGGCCAAAGGACCGTCCACACAGGCGTTCTTGAATTCACCCCTGTCGCCTTTCTTTGCGATGATGGCGGCATCCACGCAGGCCTGCATGCCGGGAAGCATCTGCTCGGTGGCGGCCAGTATGGCCACTTTCGGCGTTTCGATGCCCAACGCATGTGCTGTGTTGATCATGTTGTTGGTGATGGCGATTTTCTGGTTCAGATCCGGAGCCGGAATCACGGCCACGTCTCCGCAGATGATCAGCTTGTCATATTTCGGGGTCTCAATGATGGTCACATGCGACAGCACAGCCTTGGGTCCGGGCATCAGACCTTTCTCCTTGTTGAGGATGGCGCGCATGTACTTGTCGGTGCTCAGCAGACCTTTCATCAGCACATCGCCCTTGCCTTCGTTGATGAGGGCAACCGCCTTTCCGCCGGCCTTGTTCTCGTCGGCCTCCTGCACAATCTCGAATTTTGTCACATCAAAGTTGTGCTCCTTGCAGACCTTTTTGATGGTCTCCTCGTCACCCACCAGCGTTGCATCCACAATCCCCTGGCTTACCGCATTGTATACGGCTTCAATGGTGTGCGCGTCGTTCGCGTAGGCGGCGACCAGACGTTTTCTCGGTTTTGATTTCACTAACTCGACCATTTGGTCCAATTTCGTAATGCTCATCTTATAAAATATTTAAGTGATTATTTATTGATTGTCAATTTGTCGTTTCCTTATGCGCCCGCCAAGGCGGTACAGCAGCAGCACCATGCTGCCGCAAACCAGTCCGAGCACTGCTCCGCAAAAGATGTCGGAAGGGTAGTGCACGCCCAGGTACATGCGCGTATAGCAGAAGATAAGCGCCCATAAGGGGAAAATCCACCATGCGTGGCGTGTGATGGGTAGGAAAAAGGCGATCAGAAGCACCGTCAGGCCGAAACTGTTGGCTGCGTGTGAGGAGGGGAAGCTGTAATGCCCTCCGCGGTACTCGCTGCCATCGGCATAGGTGTGCACATGCACCATCTCCATTATTTCCGTATTGTGAGTGGGGCGGGGACGCTGCACATGGTTCTTTATCATCACCGAAGTGCGGTCGGTGCAGAGTATGCAGAGCGCGAAAAGGAGCAGCGGCACCCATGTTTTTTTCCTGTAGTGCCTGAAAAGGAAAAAAAGCGCGAGGAGGATGAGCGGCAGCCAGTATCCGATGTGTGTCAGCGGATACATACCCGCATCCAGAAACGGGGTGTGGTGTCCGTTTATCCAGAAGAAAATGTCAAGATCGATGCTCCTCAATGCCTCCATGCTATTCAAAATCGGGGTATAAAAGGTATTTTTTCCGTATCTTCTTGAAGGCCTCCAGATCTTCCTGCCATGATTCCCTTATCTGTTCGGCGGTAAGTCCGGCTTCAATCTGATTCTGCAATTGCGGGCTTCCTGCAAGTTTTGTGAAGACCGGCAGGAAAAATTTCTGCTTGTCCGGATAGCTGCGGTACATTTCAATCAGCAGGTCGATATGCAGGAACGGTTTGTTCTTCATTACCTTGAGTGAGAAGTCGCTCAAGTCGAAGCCGTCGCAGGCGCGGTTCTCGAACGGAGGGTGCGCCGCGATTCCCGGTTTGCTTACGGGAGTGAACTGGGTTGTGCCGTCCGGACATCCCGGATAGCCGAGCAGCTGGAATGGCTTGTCCGTGCCGCGACCGACGCTCAGCGGCGTGCCTTCAAACAGGCATAGAGTGGGGTAGAGGTAGACCGCCTCCATTGATGGCAGGTTTGGCGAAGGTGCGATTGGCAGCTGGTAGCGCAGAGCGTGGTCGTACCGCTCCACATTCACAATCTTCAAGTCGCACTGCACACCGTTTTCCAGCCATTTCTCCCCATTGAGCATCAAGGCGTATTCCCCGACGGTCATGCCGTGTACGACCGGAATTGGGTCCATCCCGACAAAGGAGGCGTATTTGCGGTCAAGCACCGGCCCCTCCACCCAGAAGCCGTTAGGGTTGGGACGGTCAAGTACCAGCAGCTTCACGTTGTTTTCGGCTGCGGCCTCCATCAGATAGTGAAGAGTGGAGATATATGTGTAGAAACGTGCCCCGACATCCTGGATGTCGAAAATCACCACCTGTATGCCCTGCATGTCCTCCGGTGTCGATTTCTTGTGCTTTCCGTAAAGTGAGACAATCGGGATGCCTGTGCGGGTGTCCTTGCCGTCTGCAATTGTTTTCCCAGCCTCCGCCTCACCGCGGAACCCGTGCTCCGGAGCGAAAATCCTCACAATGTCCACCCCAAGGCTGTGAAGCGTGTCCACAAGGTGCGTCCCGCCCACCATTGCTGTGTGGTTGGCGCAGACGGCCACCTTTTTCCCTTGCAGGTATGGAAGGTAAATTTGGGTGCGTGCCGCCCCGACCCTGATATCCTTGTCGGTCACGTCGCGGAGGAGGATGCGGTACTTGCCCATGACCGGCGGTTCGGTCGGTTGCGCGTGCGTGCATCCGCAAAGCAGCAGTGGAACCAATATCAGCAGAAGGTTGTGCCGGATCATAGCGTGTTCAGATAACGGTCGATCACTTCGGGAAAATGGCGGTGCTCCAGCGCATGGATTTTTTGCGCAAGGCTGTCGGGAGTGTCCGAAGCCTCCACAGGGCAGGTGGCCTGGAAGAGGGTTGTCCCCTTGTCGTATTCCTCGTCAATCAGATGGATGGTGATGCCGGACTGTTTCTCTTTCGCGGCAATCACCGCCTCATGCACGCGGTCGCCGTACATCCCTTTGCCGCCGTATTTTGGCAGCAGTGCTGGGTGTATGTTGACGATGCGTTTCGGGAACGCCCTGACCATCTTTTCCGGAACAAGCCACAGGAAACCGGCCAGCACAATCAGGTCGGCGGGTATCCGCAGCAGCTCCTCAGTCAGGCTGTCGGAATGGAATTCCTCCCGCGTGACCAGCCGGGAGGGTATGCCAAGATTCCTGGCCCTCTCGAACACATAGGCGTTTTTTTTGTTGCAAAGCAGCAGCGGGATGCGCACATCGTTCCGCGAGGCGAAATGCTCCGCGATGCATTGTGCGTTGGTGCCGTTACCGGAGGCAAATATAACTATGTTTTTCATTTCAAATTTTTTACCAGAGTTCATCGTAACGTGTCCAGATGTCGTCGCCCAGCTTCCAGGCCGCCTCAACGGCCTTGTCGCACCATTCGTTGGTGTAGCCTGTCAGGAAGGCGGCGCATTTTTTCGGGTTTTTCCGGTAGAGCTGCAGGGCCTCCGCCTCAATGGAGGGTTGCTGCTGCAGCAGGTTCTTCTCAAACGGTTTCCACACCGCCTCAATGTCCCTGCGCATGTCGCCCCAACGCTGCATCGCCAGGGTTCCCACGCGGTTGAACCCCCACCATGCCGCCTCCTTGCTGAAGCCTGTGAGCCGCGCATCGGTCTTGTATGTTGATGGTAGGTCGGTCACGCCTGCGTAAATCGGCACATAGACGGATGATGCAACATTGTCCAGCGCGAACCATAGCAGGCCGCCGATCTCATCCGGAAGCCAGTCGCGGCATTGGATTATTGTGCCGTAGACGGTGAAGCGCACCGCAATGCAGCGTTCGCCGTACTGGTGCCAGCCGCCGTTGACCTTATGCAGCTTCAGTTCGTCAATGCCCATGAAGGGGTTGGCCATGGGTGAAATCTCCATTTTCCCATCCTTTCCGGCCACGGTGATGTTTTTCCGCAGGTCGTAAGGGGTGCCTTCATAGAAATCGCGGAACACACGCATCATCGCCTCCATACTTACCAAGGTGTCCGGTTTGACGGAGAAGGGGTAGTTCTCCATGTTGGGGTCCAGCTTAAGCGAGGGGGCCAGCAGGTCGAACACCCGCCATTCGCGTCGGCGGGCGGCAATCAGCTGGCGCGACTCCGGCGCATACACGTAGCAGAAGCGGAAGGGTTCGCCCTCTTTCCACCAGCCGCTGTCCAAAGCCAATTGGTAGATGTTGTCGGAGCAGAGAAAATAGTCGCTGTTTTTCGGGTCGATCTCCTTAATGGTGCTGGCGTTGGCATTGACGGCGATATGGTCGTCAGGCACCCGCTGCGCCACCCAGAGAGCACCGCGCCTGCCCTTGCCCGGGCCGTAGATTTCAAGATGCCACACCTCGTTGCGGTCGGCAATGGTGAGGCATTCGCCTGCATCGCGCCAACCATATTTTTTTGTTAGGGTGTCAGCAGTGCGGATGGCGTCGCGGGCGGTGCTGCAGCGCTGCATCAGCAGCATGCAGAGTGTTTGGCATTCAATGAGCCCGCTGTCGGATTTCAGGCTTGCCCGCCCGCCGATAGTCGATTCGCCGATGGCTAACTGGTGCTCGTTCAGGCAGGGGTAGGCTGTGTTGAAGTATTTGAAGGTGTGCGGCACCTGCGGAATCGTTCCGATGGGGACATCCTGATAGGAGGGCATGGGTGTGGAACCTGCCTTGGCCCAACGCCGCCACATCATGGTGACGGTCGCCCCCTTCGGATGGTCCTGCGCCGGCACCACGCTGATGTCGGTGCGGGAGCGGTGGCTGTCGTCCGTGTGGGAGGTGCGCACCGAACCGTCGTCTGAAGCCTTTTTGCCTACGGTTATGGTGGTGCATTCGTCGTTGAACGTCATGTCGGTCTGTGCCGGCAGGGTGCCGAAGGCGAAAATGTATGCCGCGCCAAGCAGCAGCAGTCGTATGTTATTCATCTTTCAGTTTCGCTTTTTTCCCGTGCTTGTTTATGAAGTACTCCTGTCCGTTTTCAACCACGCGGGCAAGGTCGGGCTTCTCCGCGTCGAAAAAGCCGATTTCGTCGTACACCGCCTTGACCACCTCAATGCCCTGGGCGTTGATGAATCCGTATTTCCCATTTTTGGTCACCAAGGCCCAGTCCTCCTTGTACACTCCGAAGAACTCCACCTCATCGTATTGCGGGTTGACGACAACCCCCTTCGTGTTGATGAAACCGATTTTCTTGTTCAGGTAGACGACCGCCCAGTCGGTGCGGTACGGGCCGAATGGCTCCACCTCGTCATACAGCGGAGGTATGATCTCCTTGCCTGTGGCATCGATGAAGCCGATTTTTTCGTTAAGATGCACCATCGCCCAATCCTTCCTGATGCCTCCGAAGGGATCCACGACATCGTATTTCGGGGCGACAATCTCCTTGCCTGCCGCATCGATAAAGCCGGTCTTGTCCTTGCGCACCACCATGCCCCAGCCCGACTTGTATTGTCCGAACGGATTAACTTCGTCGTAGATGGGCGGTGTGATCTCCCTTCCGGTTTTGTCGATGAAGCCGAAACGGTTGTTCATGACCACCATGCCCCAGTCCTTACGGTACTGTCCGAACGGCTTGACCTCGTCATACATTGGAGGGGTTATCTCTTTCCCATCCTCGTTGATGAAGCCGATTTTTTTGTTAAGGTGAACCATGGCCCAACCCTTTCTGTAGGCGTTGAAGGGATCGACCATGTCGTAGCGGGTGGGGACAACCTCCTGCCCGCTTTCGTTGGTGAAGCCGATCTTGTGGTTCCGCTGCACCTCGCACCAGCCCTTTTTGAAGGCGTGCGGCGTGCCCACATAGTCATATCCGGTGGGCAGGACAAACTCCTTTTTGTTTTCGGCGGCCGGTTTTTCAGCCGTTTCCTTCTTTGTTTTTTCAGCCGTCTCCTTCTTTGGCTTTTCGGCTGTCTCCTTTTTCGGTTTTGCCGCAGTTTCCTTTTTCGGCTTTTCAACAGCCTCCTTAGGCGCTTTCGGTTGTTTCTCCGGTTTTTTCGGTGCCTGGGCCAGCAGGCCACCGGATAAGAGTATCAGTACAGTAATAATATAAATTTTCTTCATAAGACAGATTTAATTATACTTCGGTAACAAAATGCAAATATACATGAAATCGCAATACGGATTCCATACCGTCCGGAAAAAAACTTGACCCCTTCATTTTTTTGCCTGCCTGCAATTTTCGCCCTGCTTTTACGTTTTATGAAGGATATGTCTTTTAATGCGGATTCAGGGATGAATATTTTATTTGTAAACAGTAAATTGTCGATAGGGAAAACCGATAGTGGGGGGGCAGTTCGAACAATTATGATGCTTAAGGCTTTATCGCTGACCGGCAATGTGGATGTGATTTCTTTTCACGAGAGGGAGAGGTGCGCCGTCGAAGGCGTTAATGTCATATATAATGGACTGTTGGATTCTGATCATAGCCATAAGGAGAGCAGGTTTGGCAAACTGATGCAATTATTGGATCCGAAGAACCCATATAATTATTATGAAAAGAATGCTGGTAAAGAGGAGGTTGTGGACTCGTTTGTGAAGAAGGGGAATTATGATGTTATTGTTGTAAGATATTATTATCAGGCATGTGAGTGCGGATTACTTAAATATGCGGAGCGTCTTGTGATTGATGTTGACGATTCTCCAAGAGAATCAATGCGTTTGCAAGCTGTTCGTGCCAGAAGTTGGAGAAACAGGATGTTTATAAGAATCCAGTCAGTATTGGTCCAGAAGATGGTTGACAAGGTGTCGCGTGGAATAAAGCTGTCGTTTTATTCCAATCCGGATCAAGTAAAATACCGGAACTCCAGATATTTGCCTAATGTATCTCCCGTTTCCGGCCTATCAGGGAATGTGGATTTCCACAAGGTTCCGGAACGAATACTGTTTGTAGGAGGAATGGGTTATTATCCAAATCGTATAGGTCTTGAGCATTTTGTTCAAAAAATTTTCCCCATAATCAGATTAAAGGTTCCGGATGTCAGATTTAGAGTTGTCGGGAAGTTCTTCGATTTGGAATTGATGAATCGTTATAATGCCATTGCTGGGGTGGAGTGTGTGGGATTTGTTGAGGATATTGAAAGGGAATACGAAAACTGCAGGATGGTTGTCGTTCCGATTTACCAGGGTGCCGGTACAAGCATTAAAGCTTTGGAGGCAATGAAAATGCGGCGCCCATTGGTGTCAACTCCATTCGGAATGAGGGGTTTCGGCGCTTATTTTTTGCCCGACAAAGATTTTCTGTTGGCGGAGACAGATGAGGAGTTTGCCGAAAAAGCCGTTGACTTATTGATTGATCCGGAGAAAAATCACGCCATATCGGATTCGGCCTGTCTGAATGTGACAAGGTGTTTTTCCAGTGAAAGTTTTTGTGATATTGTGAAATCGGCATTGTCTGAATAGATTGGGAGTTATAGGGGAGAACCAATGGTCTGTTGTAAAAAAAAGTTGTTCATATAGCCGCGATGTCCCTTTTTTGACTACTTTTGCACCGTTTTTCAACATGACCTGATCCAAAAGCGCAACTGATGGAAAAGCGAATAGGAACCATAACGGTATTGGTGACAGACCGCTCTGTAACCCCGCAGATTAACGGAATAATTTCGAGCTATGCGGAGGTGGTGGCGGCGCGGCAGGGGCTACCGTTCCGCGACCGTCCTGTGGCGGTGATCTCCCTGATTGTGGAGGGGGATATGGACCAAATCAACTCGCTTTCCGGAAAATTGGGCAGAATCGGCGGTGTCGAGGTGAAGACGGCCGTGTCGAAAACATTGTGATTATTCTGAAACCGTTAAAAAACAAGAGACATGAAATTCAATCCGGAAAAATGCCGCATCCCCGACGAGGTCGGGAAACCCTTCATCGATTCCCAGGAGATTTGGGACTACATCAACAAGACGGTGAGCACGCCGGAACGTGTGCATGAAATTATCCAGAAGTCGTTGGACAAGAACCGTCTGACGTTGGAAGAGACCGCCGTCCTCATCAACACCACTGAGCCGAAATTGGTTGAGGAGATCAAGGAGGGCGCACGCGAGCTGAAACGCCGCATCTACGGCAACCGCATCGTGCTGTTCGCCCCTTTGTATGTGGGCAACTACTGTGTCAACAACTGTACCTACTGTGGTTTCCGTTCCTCCAACAAGGAGCAGGTCCGCACCACTTTGACTGATGAGGAACTGGTCCGCAACGTGGAGGCTTTGGAGGAGGATGGCCAGAAGCGGCTGATCCTGGTCTATGGCGAGTCGCCGAAATACTCGCCGGAGTTCATCGCGCACACCGTTAAGGTGACCTACGCCACCAAGAAGGGCAACGGCAGCATCCGCCGTGTGAACATCAATGCGGCCCCGCTTGATGTGGAGGGCTTCCGCACTGTGAAGGAGGCCGGCATCGGCACCTACCAGATTTTCCAGGAGACATACTGCCCCGAGATTTACAATGAATACCATCCGAAGAACACCTTGAAGGGCGACTACAACTGGCGGCTGACCGCCATGGACCGCGCCCAGCAGGCCGGCATCGACGACAACGGCCTCGGCATCCTCTTCGGGCTGTACGACTGGCGTTACGAGGTGTTGGCCATGATCCGCCACACCAACCACTTGGAGGCCTGCTTCAATGTTGGTCCGCACACCATCTCCTTCCCGCGTATCAAGGATGCGTCAGGTTTGGACATCGACAAAAAGTATTTCGTTGACGACGACACCTTTGAAAAAATAATCGCCATCTTCCGTCTGGCTGTGCCCTACACCGGCATGATCCTGACCGCCCGTGAGGAGGCCGCCTTCCGCGTGAAGGCCATCGAATACGGCATCTCGCAGATTGACGGCGGCACCAACCTGCAGATCGGGGACTACAAATACCACCACGAGGAGGAGGAGAAGAACAGCGACAAGCAGGAGAACCAGAACCTGCACCGCGAGCAGTTCAAGATCGGCGACGACCGCAGCCTGGGCGAGACCATCGACGAACTGCTTGACCACGATTTCATCCCGAGCTTCTGCACCGCCTGCTACCGTCTGGGCAGGACCGGCGAGCATTTCATGGAATTCAGCGTGCCGGGCTTCATCAAGCGGTACTGCACGCCCAACGCCATCCTCACCCTGAGCGAGTACCTGGTCGACTACGCCACTCCTGAGGTGGCCGCCAAGGGCTGGAAGGTGATAGAGAACAATCTGGTGAATGTGGACGAGAAGTTCCGCGACGAGCTTCTCTCCAGAATTGAACGCATCAAGGCTGGCGAACGCGACCTCTATTTCTGATGGATGTCCTGCTTTCAACCGCCTATCTGCCTCCGGTGGAATGGTTCGCCGCCTATGCGCAGGCGGACGTTGTATGGCTTGAGGCTGAGGAGCATTATTTGAAACAGACCTATCGGAACCGCTGCATTCTGCTAAATGTAAGCGGTTCCGTTGAATTGAGCGTTCCGGTCTCAAAGACGGTGCCGAACCATTGCCCCATACGCGGGATGCGGATCTCCTATGCGGAGAACTGGCCGCGCAACCATTGGAAATCAATGGAGACCTCCTACGGCACAAGCCCCTATTTTCTCTATTACCGGGATTATCTGGAGCCTTTTTACCAGCGGCGGTACGACTGGTTGTGGGATTTCAACCTGGAGATGCTGTCGGTGTTGCTGCGGCTGCTGCGGCTGCCCGAAAGGCACCGGCTGACGGAGGCGTATGAGGCGCAGCCGGAGGGTGTGGCCGATTTCCGCGCCCTCATCCATCCGAAGCGGAGGACTGCGCCTGACTATCCGTTCCGCAATATGGAGCTGTACCGGCAGGTGTTTTCTGACATGCAGCCCTTCACTCCAAACTTGAGCGTGCTTGACCTGCTGTGCAACCTTGGGCCGGAGAGTGCGGAATATCTTAAAAGTCAGCCGCTGCCTGCAGTTGTGCTGTGACGCTCCTGTGGCCGTTCACCGCTGCCTTGAATCGATCATTATCGTGACGGGGCCGTCGTTGCAGAGCTCCACCTGCATGTTGGCTCCGAACACTCCTGTCCGCACCGGCCTCTGCAGCTCCTTTTCCAGCCGGATTACAAAATCCTCGTACACCGGACGCGCCGTCTCGGGCGGTGCTGCGTTGATGTAGGAGGGGCGGTTCCCCTTCCTTGTGTCAGCGTAAAGGGTGAACTGGCTCACCACCAGGCACTCCCCGTCTGCTGCGGCAATGTTAAGGTTCATTACGCCCTGCTCATCGTCAAAGATGCGCAGGTTCGCGATTTTCCGGCAGAGGTATTCCGCATCAGCCGCGTCGTCCTCGCGGGAGACGCCGAGCAGCACCAGCATTCCCGGCCCTATTTCAGCCCTTTTCTCCCCGCCGATATGTACGGCGGCCTTTTTCACACGTTGTATCAAAGCTCTCATAAACGGTTGTCTGTTTTGCAAAGGTAATAAAATATCGGATGCGGGCAGGGAAATCATGTTGTTTTTTTTATTACTTTTGCAGTTTGACTTGATAAAAAAACGCATACGATGTTTCAATCACTTACAACCAAGCTTGACCGCGCCTTCAAGGTGCTGAAGGGACAGGGGCACATTACTGAAATTAATGTCGCGGAAACCGTCAAGGAGATCCGCAAGGCATTGCTGGAGGCCGACGTCAGCTATAAAATCGCCAAGGAACTTACGGACAATGTGAAGAAAAAGGCCATCGGCCAGAATGTGATGACCTCTGTTTCGCCGGGCCAGCTTTTGGTGAAGATTGTCCATGACGAGATGGTGGACCTTATGGGTGTGGAGCATGCCGACCTTAACCTGAAGTCCAGCCCCACCGTCATACTGATGGCGGGACTCCAAGGTTCCGGTAAGACGACCCATTCAGCCAAGCTGGCACATTTCCTGAAGCACAAGAGGGGGAAAAAGGTGCTGCTTGTCGCCGGTGACGTATACCGCCCTGCCGCCATCGACCAGCTGAAGGTGCTGGGCGGGCAGATTGAGGTGGATGTCTTCACCGAGGAGGGCAACACCAATCCGGTCGACATTGCCAAAAAGGCCGTTGCCCATGCGAAGGAGTACGGTTACCAGGTGGTGATTGTCGATACCGCCGGACGGCTCTCCATCGATCAGGAGATGATGGACGAGATCGGAAACATAAAGGAGGCGGTGCATCCGCAGGAGATACTGTTCGTGGTGGATTCCATGACCGGCCAGGATGCGGTGAATACCGCCAAGGCCTTTAACGACAAGCTCGATTTTGACGGAGTCATTCTGACCAAGTTGGACGGTGACACACGTGGCGGTGCTGCGCTGACCATCCGTTCCGTGGTGCAGAAGCCCATCAAGTTTGTGGGTGTGGGCGAGAAGATGGACGCACTGGATGTCTTCTATCCCTCCCGTATGGCCGACCGCATACTCGGCATGGGCGACATCGTGTCGTTTGTGGAGAAGGCGCAGGAGCAGTTTGATGAGGAGGAGGCACGCAAAATTCAGCGAAAATTTGCCAAAAACCAGTATAATTTCAACGACTTCATGGCCCAGATCCAGCAAATCAAGAAGATGGGCAATGTCAAGGATCTGATAGGGATGATCCCAGGCATGGGCAAGGCGGTGAAAAATATGGATATAGACGAGAACGCCTTCAAGTCAATCGAGGCCATCATCCAGTCGATGACCCCGGAGGAGCGGGAGAACCCCTCAATCATGAACGGAAGCAGGCGCAACCGTATTGCCAAGGGTAGCGGCACCTCCGTGCCGGAGGTCAACAAGCTGCTGAAGCAGTTCGGGGAAACCTGCAGGCTGATGAAGTCGGTATCAGGCGGAGGTGTCCGAAACCTGATGTCAGGGCATATGCCGAAACGATAATCCAGAATATTCAAATTTCGATTTAAAAATAAACGATGCAAATAATCAACGGAAAAGAAATTGCTGACCAGTTGAAAGGCGAAATGGCGGCAGAGGTGGAGAGGCTTCGGTCGGAGAGGGGCAGAGCCCCTCATCTGGCGGCGATTCTGGTGGGCAACGACCCTGCCAGTGAGACGTATGTGAAGAACAAGGAGAAATCATGCCATGAGGTGGGCATCTCCTCATCGGTGTACCGGCTGCCGGAAAACACCACGGAGGAGCAGCTGCTGGAGGCGATCGATTTCATCAACAATGACGAGGAGGTTGACGGACTTATTGTCCAGCTTCCGCTGCCGAAGGGTCTGGATGCTGACAAGATTGTCTCCCGCATCGCCCCCGAAAAGGATGTGGACGGCTTCCATCCGCTCAACGTGGGCAGAATGGTGCTTGGCCAGCCTACCTACCTGCCTGCCACGCCTATGGGCATCATGCTGTTGTTGGAAAGGGCCGGCATTGGTACGGAGGGTCGGCATTGTGTTGTGGTTGGACGGAGCAACATTGTGGGCACACCCGTTTCGCTGCTGCTCTCGCGCAACAAGAAAGGCGCCAACTGCACGGTGACGCTCTGCCACAGCAGGACGCAGAACCTGTCGGCAGTATGCCGTACCGCCGACATACTCATTGTCGCCATCGGAAAGTGTGAGATGATAACGGGCGAATATGTTAAGGAGGGTGCCACGGTGATTGACGTGGGAATCCACCGCGTTCCGGATGCCACAAAAAAGTCGGGCTTTGCGCTCAAAGGCGATGTGAAATACGATGAGGTGGCGGGACGCTGCGAATTCATCACACCGGTGCCTGGCGGTGTGGGGCCAATGACCATTATCGGGTTGCTGCGTAACACGATTTCCGCATTTAAAGGGGAGGTTTATCCCTCCCGTTGACCTTCAAAGGGAATAAAAGAGCCAAAGTCCGGATTTAACTGGCCGGCATATCATTTTTTTGGTTATCTTTGCAACTTTGGCCGCTGACCCTGTAGGTTTATTTTAAAGAATTAATAAAGAGAAAATTGCATTTTATAATGAAAAGGAAATTATTGCTTTTTTTCGCTGTGGCCTGCATCGGTGTCACCGGAACGCTCCGGGCGCAGGGCATCAAGGCCATACGCATCAATGAGGTTCTGGTCCTCAACGACAGCGGCTACCGCGACAACTACGGTGTGTGCGGCAGTTGGTTCGAAATCTACAACACTGGTGTGAGGACCCTCTCGTTGGGAGGCTGCTACATCACCAACGATCCGAACACTCCCAAGAAATACCGTATCCCCAAGGCGGCGCAGAACGCCACGCTGCCGCCCAAGACTTACGCGCTCTTTTTCGCGTACAACGAGCCTTCGCGCAGTGCCTTCCATGTCAATTTCGATTTGGCGGACACCGGTTTCATCGGGGGCGGAAGGGCTTTCCTCGCCATTTATGACCAGAGCGGAAAGGAGCTGATCGACAGCGTCTCATATCTGGTCTCCGCGCAGGTTCCCAACCGTTCGTTCGGCAAGTCCGAGGAGGTGAAGAATCCTGAATGGGAGCTGGCCGGGAATCCCACTCCGATGGCGCTGAACCACATCTCCAACGACATGTCGCGGGCTGAAATCTACCAGCAGAAGGACCCGCACGGCTGGCTTATCACCATCACCTCCATGATGGTGGTGTTTCTGCTGCTGATTATCATTGCACTGGTGTTCAAGGGAACCGGCTCATATTTCAAAAAGCAGGCGCTGAAGCAGCAGGCTGCCGATGCGCCCAAGCAGACCGCCGTTTCGGATGCTCCGTCCGGAACCCTTGAGGATGAGGTCGCCGCAGCCATCGCCGCCGCGCTGCACCTCTATGCGGATGACTGCCATGAGGTGGAGGACAACGGCTTCTACCTGCACCGCACCTTCAACCAGCCCTCGCCATGGGCCAACAAATCATTGAATTTCAAACGTAACCCAATCAGAAAATAAACGTAAGATGAAAGACTATAAGTTCAAGATCAACGGTAATGATTACCAGGTTTCCGTAGAGGAATCGGACAACAACATGTTGAATGTAAAGGTTAACGGAGTGGATTACCGTGTGGAGGCCGAGGATGTCGCCGTGAAGCGCGCTCCGGTCGCCCGCCCGCGTCCGAAGGCCATAATGCAGGCGGAGGCTCCGGTCGCATCCGGAAGCACAGCCAATGTGGATGCCGCCGCCGGCGGTGCCGAAAAGCCCATCAAGACCCCGCTGCCCGGTGTGGTACTGGACGTTTTTGTGAAGGAGGGCGATGCGGTCAAGGCCGGACAGAAGATCCTGCTGCTTGAGGCCATGAAGATGGAGAACAATATCGAGTCGGACAAGGACGGCGTTGTCAAGTCGGTCCGCGTAAAGAAGGGCGACAGCGTGCAGGAAGGGGACATTTTAATGTTAATCGCATAAGGTTCTGAAAAATGAGTTTTGCAGAGACAATATCAGAAAACATTTCGACATTCCTGTCGTTCACGGGATTTGCCAATGCCACCTCCGGTCATCTGATCATGATCCTGATCGGTTTGATCTTCCTTTATCTCGGCATTGCGAAAAAATGGGAGCCGATGCTGCTGGTGCCGATCGGATTCGGCATACTGGTCGGCAATATCCCGTTCCAGCCGGGGTTCCAGATCGGAATCTATGAGGACGGCTCCGTGCTGAGCTACCTCTACCTCGGTGTTGTAAAGGGCTTTTATCCGCCGTTGATTTTCTTGGGCATCGGTGCCATGACCGATTTCTCCGCCCTGATATCCAATCCGAAAATGGTGCTGATCGGGGCAGCCGCCCAGTTCGGTATCTTCGGTGCCTACCTTACCGCCACCGCTTTGGGGTTCAACGCCTCCGAGGCCGGTGCCATCGGTATCATCGGCGGTGCGGACGGTCCTACGGCAATCTTCCTCTCCTCCAAGCTGGCTCCCGACCTGATGGGTGCCATCGCGGTTTCGGCCTACTCCTACATGGCTCTTGTGCCGGTGATCCAGCCGCCGATCATGAAGCTGCTGACCACCAAGAAGGAGCGGCTCATCCGTATGAAGCCGCCGCGTCAGGTCTCCCAGACGGAGAAGATCATCTTCCCGATTGTGGGCCTGTTGCTGACCACCTTCTTAGTGCCGTCCGGCCTGCCGCTGCTGGGTATGCTTTTCTTCGGAAACCTTTTGAAGGAGAGCGGTGTCACGCGCCGTCTGGCCAATACGGCCTCCAACGCGCTGATGGACATTGTCACCATCCTGCTCGGTCTGACGGTCGGTGCCTCCACGCAGGCCACCACCTTCCTGACCCCGAAGTCGGTGATGATTTTCGGCATCGGTGCGCTTTCGTTTGTCATCGCAACCTTCTCAGGCGTGCTGTTTGTGAAGTTCTTCAACCTCTTCCTGAAGGAGGGCAACAAGATTAACCCGCTGATTGGCAACGCCGGTGTCTCCGCAGTTCCGGACGCGGCCCGTGTGTCGCAGGATGTGGGGCTGCACTATGACAAGAGCAACTACCTGCTGATGCATGCCATGGGGCCGAACGTCTCCGGTGTGATCGGCAGTGCTGTGGCCGCCGGTCTGCTGTTAGGATTCTTAGGTTAATAACAATATAATATAATGTATCATGAAACCAACGCATATTGAACATATCGGCATTGCCGTAAAAAGTTTGGAGGAGGCCATCCCCTATTACGAGAAAGTGCTCGGCCTGCAGTGCTATGCGGTGGAGGAGGTGGCGGACCAGAAGGTGAAGACCGCTTTCTTCAAAGTGGGACAGACAAAAATAGAGCTGCTCGAACCGACCTGTGAGGAGAGCACAATCGCCTCCTTCCTGGAAAAGAAGGGGCCCGGTGTGCACCATATCGCCTTCGCCATGGATGATGTGAACCAGGCGCTGCACGAGGCGGAGGAGAAGGATGTCCGCCTCATTGACAAGCAGGGACGCAACGGTGCCGAAGGGCTGAAGATAGGCTTTCTGCACCCCAAATCGACTGGCGGTGTGCTGACCGAGTTCTGTGAAGACCCGAAAAAAAAGTAAGAACCCAAAAATCTTAAAAGGCGGCTAATGGCCTCCTTTTTACAAGTATGGTGTAATTTGCTGGAATGAGACGGTTTTTTCAATCGTTTGCATTTGTTTGCGTGGTTGTGTTCAGCCTGTTTTTTTCCGCGTGCCGGACCAACAAGGAGGTGGCGGAATCGATGCAGCAGGTCTCTTCTCAAACCACAACTTCTGTAATTGAAACGGAGAAAATAACAACTTGCTCCGACACCGCCCACTGGCGGCTGGTTTACCCTAAGACCGCAAAGACAGAATGCGACCTGTGGCGGAAAGGGAACGTTTACACATTGGATACGTGTGAGGCTTCATGGACTGTGGATACTACATTTAGCGTAAATGTACATATTTCTATTAAACTGGATGAATCCGATTCTGATTTTACCCATATGGATTATTCTGAACGATTGAAATGCCCTCGTGGAAAACCATTTGTCAAATTTATAGATTCATTGAATCAAAATAAGGATGTAAAACGTGTTGATTATCACATCCCCCCTATTCTGATAAAAGAGCAATCGCCAAAAACTTCGGGAAAAATCTATAAAATAAGAAGACAATATTATACAAACAACAGATATGGTGTTTTTGGAAGGAAAATAGAAAAAAAATGGGTTGATGTTTACGTTAACGGGAAACAGGAAAAAGAAAAAATAGCTGTTCCTGCAGACATGAAGCTTGAAGAGTTTGTGGATTCATTAGAACGACGTATTGATATTGATAGTATTGCATTTATAGGTATTTTTGAAATAATTAGTGACGATATTGAAAGTATACAATCGGACAAGTTTTTTTACGGTCAATGGGGATTGCATCGGATTTACATACAGGATGCGTGGGATATCACGATGGGGGATTCCACACTTATTGTGGCTGTTTTGGAGGAGGACGGAATAGATTGGTCCCATTTCGAATTGGGTAAAGGTCATGACAATTATCAAAATATTTATGTCAATTCAGTTGAAGATACATGGACGAATCTCACTGATTCCAATGGGAGAAAAACATACAATCCACAAAGCGGCAACGGATTGGATGATGATGAGGATGGTTTCATAGATAATTTTATCGGATGGAATTTCAAGGACAACAACAATGATTGCCGGACGGACAGTTGTTCTCATGGCACAGCGGTGGCCGGCATAATTGCCGCCAAGACTAACAATGGCAGAGGTATTTCCGGAATAGCTGGAGGTGACAGTTGTGCGGGAGTTAAAATATTGCCGTATGCAATTGGTAATCATTTTGAAGCAGGAATACAGAATGCTGTCCAAAAGAATGCTCACATTATCAATATGAGTTTTCATTTTGGAAATGAAGAAATCCCTTTAGAAAAACAAAATATAATTAACGTTCATTTGCTATCTGCTTTTAATCATGGCGTTTTGATGGTTGCCGCTTCTGGCAATGATTCGACACACCAATCTATCGACGCTGTTGGTTATCCGGCTTCCAGCCCCAGTGTGATGGCCGTTGGCGCCATTGACAGCAATGACAAAAGAGCCCATTTTTCCTGCTATGGCTCTGAATTGAGTGTGGTGGCTCCTGGGGTGAGAATACAAAGTTTATCTCAGAATCATGGAGGAGCCAAAGGCAGCGGCACCTCCTTTGCCGCGCCGCATGTGACAGGTGTGGCGGCGCTCATGCTGTCGGTGAAACCGGAGCTCACCCCTGGGCAGGTGCGGCGCATCATCGAGAAGACGGCGCGGAAGGTGGGCGGTTACGAGT
>JAEEGK010013355.1_pt1 | contig 18512 bp, 7 predicted proteins | sample 8958771 | NCBI WGS metagenome assembly JAEEGK01 (sample SAMN16246547, study PRJNA631951) | gut metagenome | biome: gut microbiome; feature: rumen; material: SC-attached | host: Bos | place: Iran: Karaj | collected 2018-10
AGAAATTTTTTTTTTCTTTCTGTATTTCATTTTCAAGTATTATTTCTGTATTACTTTCTTCTATATCTGGAATATAATTATCATATTTCATATTATCAAAATATATTGAATCAAATACTGGATTTGTCTCTTTTTTTTCTTCTGAAATAATATTGAATCTACCTGTTTCTGTTTTATGAGAAGAAGGAATATTATTATTAAAAATATTATTATTATTATTATTATTGTTATTTTTATTTAATATATTTTTAAAGGTTTCAAAAATTATATAATTTTGTTCATGTTGTTTATTATTTATATTTCCCAAATTATCATTAGAATTTAAAGAACTTAATTCATTTTTATTATAATTAATATTATCATTTATTGAGAGAGTATTACTCAAATTTATTTTGTTATTGTGTTTAATTTTATTGAAATAATCAGAAATTTGTGCCTTTGAACTTTGTTTATTTTGGTTAAATCCTTTATTATTTGAATACTTATTCTCATTTTTAACATTTTTTTTATATGAAATAACTTCTTGTCTTATTGAATCTTTTAAACTTTGAATAGTATCATCCATTTATTAAAATTCAATTTTTTAAAATAGAAAAAAATAAATGTCCCAAAAAATAAAAAAGAAAAATATTTTAGTAGTGTGTTCACAATATATATCTAAATCACAATATTTTTTCCCTTTATTAGATTTTCCTAATACTATAATGGAAAAAGATAGAACAGAATTTAAATCAAATTTTATTTATAAATTTAATAAAAATGAAAATAAATCATATTTGTTTATTTTTTATTTTGTCAATAATACTAATATTAATAGTAAAATTGAATATGATGGAATAGTTGAAATTTTTGATTCATATGATTCACTTGATTTTCTAAGACAATTTGATGAAAAATTTTTTACAATTTTTGGAAATAAATATTATCCTAAAGTTTATGTTAATTTAAATGAACAAAATTTTAATTTACAAGAAAATTTTCCAATTTTATCTAAAAGTATTTTATTACAAAATGATTGGGATGAAATTTTAAAAAGTTTGTTAGTTGAAATTAAAAAAAATAAAAATGATGAATTCCCATATAATCAAATGGTTAAAAGTGATATTAAATTAATTGATGATAAGAAAAAAAATAAAGAAGAAAACTTTTGTTTTCCAATAATTTTGTATTTGTTAATTATGGGAATTTCTTTATTTGATTTAATTATTTTTTTTTTACAAAATGATTTTCTAAATTGTGATATAAAAATAAATGAATTATTTTTATATTTTAGATTAATAAGAGTAATAGGAAATTTTTTAATTCCATTAATAATCATTAATAATTGTAAAAGAAAAAAAAAATTCATAAAATCAATAAACATTTTTCATAGGATTTGCATTTTAATTAATTTAATAAGTTTTCTTTTTGAAGAATTATCTATTATTTTTTTTTCATATAAAAAAAATTCAAATAAAAATTTTTATTCTTTTCAAATTACACATTTAATTTCAATTATACTTATATTTATTGTTTATTTTATAAAAAAATCTCCAAAATATAAAATTAATAAAAATGGATATCAAAATATTAATGAATATAAATATGATTAATTTAAAAATTATAATTTAAAATAACATTAATTTTCAATTTTTTAAAAATTAAACATAAAAAAATAAATATTTATATGGAATCAATTCCATCAAAAACAATATTAAAATATGAAAAATTAGATATATTAAAAGAAGAAAATCCTTTTAATTCATTTTGTTCTGGATTTTTTATATCATCTTTTCCATATAAAAAAGGAAAAATAATGGAAGATAGTAAACCATTAAAATCACTTTGTAATCATATAAAATGTAGTAAATTAAGTGCAATGGAGCCAGAAATAATTTATAGATATCCATTAGAAGATACAAAAAAATTAGAATTAAATAATTTAAATGCTTCAATTTGTTTTCCAAGTGGAATTAAAGTTTGTTATAATCAAAATGAAAGGGGAATACCAAAAAATTTTTCAACTAAAATTACTAATCAATTTGGTGAAAGATATTATATGATTATGTTTTATTTTTATAGAAAAATAGAATCATGTGTTTATAATAAACTTTATTCTAATCATCCTTTAAAAAATTATTTAAAAAAATTTGGAGAAAATATTTATCATACAAGAAGAGATAAAGAAAAATTAGAAATGGATTTAGAAGAATGCCAAGAATTAGGTTTTTGTGAATATGTATATGTTCCTTATTGTATTGCATTAATTTCAAGATATCCTTATATTAATCAAATTGAAAAATGTTTATATTCAATTTATTATCTTTTAATCGAAAATAATCATAAATTTGATAATGAGATTATTAATGAATTTATTATTTATTTAATTGAATCTGTTCCTTCACCTCTTTTTAATACTTGTTTATATTTTCCAATACCATTTGAAAAAGAAAAAATTTTAATATATTCTGCATTTGCATATAATCAATTTAATAATATTGATTATTTAAATTTATTATCACATTTTAATATAGATAATATAATAAATATATTTAGATTATTATTATTTGAGCAAAAAATATTATTTGTAGATAATGATTTAAGTAGAATGAGTATGATAATACAAAGTTTCATATCATTAATTTATCCTTTAAAATGGGTACATACAAATATTCCAATAATGAGTGAAAAAATGATTGGTTATTTACAAACATTTTTACCTTTTATAAGTGGTATAAGTGAAGATTTATATAATAAAAAATGTATTAGACAAATTAAAGTTGCTGATGATGGAATTTATATTATTAAAATAAATGAAGAAATTATTGAATATTCAAAAGGTATTAAAAGTGAACTTGAAAATATTATTAATATTCCTAAATTACCTTTTCCAATTTTTCATAAGATTATTAATGAATTAAGTGATATTAAAGGTGTTATTTTTAGACTTAAAGATGATGAAAAAGAAATTTATAAAAATAAAATTAATGCAAGTGTAAGAGATACATTTTTAGAAAGTTTTGCAATAATGTTTTATGATTTTCCTGATTATTTATGTGAAATTGGTGATGATAATGTAATTTTTAATAGTCAATTAATGAAGAAAAATAGAAATAAAAGAGATTCTTTATTTTATCAATATTTAACTGATACTTTACTTTTTCAAAATTTTGCAGATAATTTTATAAAGAAAAAAATATATTATTTAGATTTTATTAATGGATTAAGAATAGTGAGAGAAAAATATATAGCCAAAGATGATAAAAAAGGAAATATTATATGGAATAATATTACTAGAACACTTTCAAAAAATACTATTGAAAATTATAATGATAAAGAAAAAATAAAAACAATTTATGAAATTGAAAATGAAATTTATGAAAATAAATCAAATACTAATATAAATAATCCAGAAAAAATAACTTCACATATAAATGATATAGACTCAAATAAATATAAAGAAAAAGATGAAATATTAAGATATATAATTCCTGAAAAATTTGTATTAAATGGAAATGAATTAATGTTAATTAAAAATGAAAATGAAATAATGACAAGAAGTAGAAGAAGTACAGGAGAAAAAAAAGATGCAATGAGAATATTTAGAAAAAGAAAATATTCAGGTACATTTTCAAAAAGAAAAACAATTGATCAAGAAGAAGAAATAAGTGAAAATATAAAAGATACAATATCTTCTATTTTTAAAAGTATTGATAATATAAAAATTGATGATTGTTTAACAAGTATGTATTATGAATATGGAAGAGAAATTTTATGTAATATTTTATATCAACCTGAATCAAAAAATATAAAAAAATTAAGAGAAGATTGTTTTTATAATTTAAAAAAAATTTGTATAAATGCCTTAATTGCTTTATGTAATATTAATGAAAATTATAAAACTATTGAATGTTCTATTAAATTAACTATTTCTGCTTTTTATTTTTGTAAAGAGAGTAATGAAGATTTTTTATTAATAGATGAAATTAAAAAAAAATTAGGAAACAATTATTTTATGTGGGTTAAAGATATTTTTTGGAAAGGTTGGTTTGAATTAGAAAATAAAGAAAATAATGAAACTGATTTTATTGAATTTTGTCAAAAAATTCAATGGATTTTATTAGATAAAATGTTAAGACTTCAATTAGAAAAAGATTTTATAATTGGATTTATAAAAAGAAGTTTAAAAGAGAAAATGTTAGAGATAATAAAAAAAATAAAAGAAGAAGATAAAAAAAAAGAAATAAAAGAAATTTATGAAAATGTAAAAACTCAATTAACTTATGTAATAACAGATTATAAATATTAAATTTAATATGATAATACAATATAATATACATATATTAGAATTTATTTAATAAATTTAATCTAAAAATCTCATTTCTCTTGAACTTCCCTCAAAAGTTCCATGACTTTCCATATAAAGTGAATTTGCCATTTTACTTAATTTTTTACTATCCATTAAATTTTCTTCAAAAATATTAGAACTAAATCCTACCATCATATCATTTATATTTCCTTTAAAATAAGCAGTTATTAAAATAATTCCAAACATTAATGGGAATAAAACAACAAAAATTGGTAAATACATATTAAAATATATATTAAATAAAATTTTAATCAAAAATGATAATGTAAAAGTCATAATTGATAAAAAAAAGTAAATTGTTAAATTTATATGAATTGACTTATCAAATCTATAAAAGAAATCAATAAACATTCCTGGTATAATTACTTCATTAATTGGAAGATATAAATATGATTTATATGAAGTTTTATTATCAGAAACTTGAGGGAATATAAATAAAAAAGGAAATGATGTATCATATCTATTAATATAAAAACCATTTTCAGCCCTAATTTTTAATAATTTAGTTTTATATTTTACAATATATAATTCAAATATCCAAATTAAAAAAGAAAAAATTAAAATAAATCTGAAATGAGTTAATTTAAAAATTCTAATTATTTCAATTGAAATAATAATTGCAACAAAATCAGAAATAATCCAAAAAGGATAAAATGAATAAAATAAAGAAATTATTGCACCAAAAGTAAAACAAACTATAAAAAACATTGTAATAGAACCAATATAATCAATTTCAAAACTTCTTGTTGAAAATTGGGTTTTTATCGAAGTTTTTTGTAATAATGATTCAAAAAAAACACCTATAGAAAGTGTACAAACACAAAAAGAACATAATTGCATTAATACAAATAATAAATTTATTTGATTTAATATATACATTGACATAACTAAAATTAAACATAAAATAGATAAATTTTTTGTTTTTCTTGTTGAAGGGAATTTATATAATATTATTTTTTCAAATTTTGATTCAAAAAATGGATTTAATGATGCAAAAATAATAAAAATTGTAGTTGCAATTAAAAAAAAATGTGATATATCAAAAGCATTATCATTTGGTAAAGGAATATCTTCACAAATTTTAACAAGTTCAATTTGAAAAGTTTTATTATAATTGGTAATACTAATATTAATATCAAATTTAAAATAATTATTTTCTGTTGAATTAATACATTCATATTCTAAATAACTTGTAAAACTTTCCCCATTTAATAGGGAAAATTTATTTATTGGAATATTTACTATTCCTTTCTTTTTACCTATATTATATGATGATAATTCTATTAATAATGTTGTTTGAGTGTCACTATCATCATTAAATGTAAAAATTAATGGTCTTTTTGTTATTAATTTACCTTCAAGAACTCTATTTATTGTTTGATGTGAATAATATTTTTCTTTTACTTTCCAAAATTTACTTATAGTACAATCTTCTATTATATTTATTTTCTCATTATAATTTTTATATGTTGATAATACTAAATTATTTAATGGACTATTATTTTCACATAATGATAATGATTTTATTGTTTGATATAATAATTGAAGAACAATAATTAATATGTTAATAGAAATTTCTTTCATTAAATGTTTTATTTTTTAATTAGAATTTTATAATTTTTTTTTTATTTAATTAAGTATTATTATTTAATATTCTTGATATATTTTTTTAAAATTTTATTTACAAATTTAAAATTTATATTTATTTCATTTATAATTTCTTTTAAATAAAAATTGTATAGGATTTATTTGATAACAATATTTATATATAAATATTAATTAATTATATAATTGAAAAAAGTTATTTTATGTTCATTTTATATATCAATAACTTATATAATTGAAATAAAATATTTAAAAAATATTTAGTTATTATTAAATTCTAAATTTAAAAAATTTTGAAAATAAAAAATCATCAGAAACCAAACTATAATTTCTCTTTTTTATACATTCCAAAATATTTTATTTAATTTAATCTTTAAAATTATATTTAAAAAAATTCAAATAAATAACTTTTCATAATATATATAATTATTTAAGATTCAAAAACAGGTTGAATTTTAATATTATCATCTTCTTTTTTCTTTTGATTATTTTTATTTGTTGGTTTATTTGTATTAATATCTAAAGATTTACTAGAACTATCTAAATAATTTAATTCTTCTCTTTCATTATCATCATTTTCTTCACTATCACTTCTACTTTCAGAACTATCATTAAAACTATTACTACTTGAAGAATAATCTGAATGAATTAAATGTTGATTTTTTAACATATATTCATTTTGTTTTATTTTTGCTCTTCTTGCTTCTTCTTCTTTTCTTTCTTTTTCTTTTCTTTCTTCTTCCAATTTTTTTTTCTGTTCTTCTTTTTCTTTTCTTTCTTTTTCTTTTTTCTTTTTCATTTCTTTATTTACATTAGTTGAACTTTTTTCTTCTTTCCTTTTTTTTTTCTCATCTTTTTCTATTTCTTTTCCATTTCTTAATTCATTTAATTCTTTATCTATTTTTTTTAATTTTTTTATTAATTTTTCATTTTTATTTACAGCGTCTTTATATTTTTTATGAATTCTTTTATTTTTATCTTTTTGTTCTTCTGCTATTTCTTTTAAAACATCAATTTTTAAATCTTCATCAGCTAATTTTTGCTTAATTTCTATTATTGTTTCATTTTCAGCTTTTTCTTTAATTTCTTTTATCATACTTTCATTTCTTTTCTCTAATTCATTAATTTTTTCTTTTAAATCATCAATTATTCTTCTTTGTTCTTCTGTAATTTGTTTTAAACTTCCTGTTTTTAACTCTTCTTCATCTAATTTATTTGTTAATAATGTTATCTCTTTTTCTTTTTCTTCATATTTTTTTTCATATTCTTCTTCTAATTGATCTTGTTTATCTTGTAATTCATCTAATTCTTTATCTTTTTCATCTAATTTTTTATAATTTTCTTCTTTTTCTTTTTGTTTTTCTTCTTTTATTTTTTTTATTTCTTCTAATTTTTCTTGAATTTTATTATTATAATCATTTTTAATTTCTTTTAATTCTTCTTCATTTTCTTTATAATTTTGATTTATATTTTCTTTTAATTCATTTATTTCATTTTCTTTTTCTTTTTCTTTTAAATCTAATTCTTCATTTAATCTATTTATTTCTTTTTCATTATTTTTTTTAATTTCTTCAATTTCGTTTTCTAATTTCTTTATTTCTGTATCTTTTTCTTCAATTAATTTTCCTAAATCTTCAATTTGTTTTTGTAATTCATTTTTTTCTTTATTAAATTCTTCTTCATTATTTTTCATTTTTTCATTTAAATCTTGAATTTCTTTATCATGATTTTCTTTTTCTTTATTTTTTTCTTCTTCAACATCTAATTTCATTTTTTCAATTATTTCATTATATTTTTTTATTTCATTTTCTTTTTCTTCATCTTTTTGTTTTAATACATTTTGATGAGCAATTACAATATCAGCAATTTTATTTTTTAAATCTTGAATATCTTCACTTTTATCATTATTAATTTTATCTTCTATTCTTGCTCTTAATTTTATTTCTGTATTTTTCATTTTTTCTAGAGTTTTTTCATATTCTTTTTCTTTTTCTTCTTTCTCTTTTTGAAGTTTATTTATTGTTTCGATTAATTTTTCATTTTCTGTTTGTTTTTCATTTTGTGCATTTTTATTTTTTTTTTCTTTTGTTTTTTCTTTTGATTTTTGAGTTTTTGTTTTTTCAACTTTTTCTTTTTGTTCTTTTTTAGATTTATTTACATCAGATTTTTTTTTATCTTTTTCTTCTTTATTTTTTAATTCTTCATTTTTATTTTCATTGTTTTCTTTTTCTTCATTTTCATTTTGTATTTCTTCTTTTTCTTTTATATTTTCTTGACTTTTCTTTTTTTCTTTTTTATTTTTTTTATTAACTTTTTCTTTGTTTTGTTCTTTTGGATTTATTTTTTCATTTTCTTCATTTTCTATTTTTTTATCTTCTTTATTTTTATTTTGTTCTTCATCTTTATTTTCAATTTCTTTTTTCTCTTCTCCTTTTATTTTTTCTTTTTTTAGTTTTTTACTACTTTTTTTTTTATTATCTTTATCAGAATTTTCAATCTTATCTTCTTTTTTTTCTTTCTTTTTTTCTTCATTTTTATTTTTTTTTGTATCTTTTTTCTCTACTTTTTCTTTATTATCTTCTACTTCTTTTTTTTCTTCTATTTTTTCTTTATTATCTTCTTGTTCTTTATTTTCTTCTATTTTTTTTTCTTTTTTTTCTTTTTTTTTATTTTTTTTATCTCCTTTTTTCACTTTTTTTTCTTTATTATCTTTTTTTTCTTCTAATTCAATTTTTTCTTCTTCATTTTTTTTAACACCTTCTTGTTCTTTATTCTCTTCAAATTCTTTTTTATCTTCTGATTTTCTCTCTTCTATTTCTTCTTTATTATTTTCGTTTTCATCTTTATTAGATTTATTTTCTTCATTATTTTTTTCATTTTCTATTTTATTATCTTCATTTTCATCTTCTTCTTCTTTTTCCTCATTATCTTCTTTTTTATTTTCATTTTCTTCATTTTCTTCTTTTTTATCTTCGTTTTCTATTTTATTATCTTCATCATTTTTTTTATTTTCTTCATTATTATTTTCATTTTCTATTTTATTATCTTCATTATTTTTATTTTCTTCATTATTATTTTCATTTTCTATTTTATTATCTTCATCTTCTTCTTTTTGTTCCTCATTATCTTCTTTTTCATTTTCATTTTCTTCTTTTTTTTCCTCATTATCTTCATTATTTTTATTTTCTTCATTAATATTTTCATTTTCTATTTTATTATCTTCATCTTCTTCTTCTTTTTCCTCATTATCTTCTTTTTCATTTTCATTTTCTATTTTATTATCTTCATTTTCTTCTTTTTTATCTTCATTATCTATTTTATTCTCATCATTTTCTTCTTTTTTATTTTCATTTTCTATTTTATTATCTTCATTTTCTTCTTTTTTATCTTCATTTTCAATTTTATTATCTTCATTTTCTTCTTCATTTTCTTTTTTATTGTCTTTTTTCTTTTTTGTTTTAGTATTTTGGTTATTTTTAATTTGATTTTCTTTTTCTTTTATTTCTATCATTTTAATCTTACTTTTTAATTCTAATAATTCTTCTTTTAAAATTGAATTTTCTTTTTCAATTAAATTTTTCTCATTCTTTAATTTTTCCATTTTTTCTTTTAGTTCAATTTCAGATTTCTCTTCTTCTTCACTATTTTCCTGATTTTTTAATATTTTTGCAATTTTTTCTTGAGTTGATAAATTAACTTTTTTAATATCATCTTCTGGTTCTTTATCTTCTTGATAATTAATTTCTTTACTATTATTAATAGGATTTTCATCATTATTTTCTTGTCCAATAATTAAAGACTGTAAAATTTTTTGTAAACTTTTATTTTGTTCTTTCAAATTTTTATTTTCTTCTTCTAATTTTTTCATATTTTCTAATTCTTCTTCTTTTGGTTTTTTTTTGATTTTTTTTTTAGTTTTTTTATTATTTTCTTTTTCTTCTTCATTTTGGTCTTCCTTATATTGTGATTCAGACTTAATTTCAGATTCATTTGAATTTTTTTCTTCTTCTTCATTTAATTGTTCAACACTTTTTTGAGTTATTACATCTTTAATTTGATTTTCATTTGTTGATTCATTTTCATTTTTTAATTCCTTTTTATCTATTTTTTTTTCTTTTTTTAATTGTTTTATTTTTTTTTCAGAAATTTTTAATAGACTTTTCAATTCATCATTATTATTTTTTAATTCATCATTATTAGTTTTTAATTCATCATATTCATTTTTTAATTTTTCATATTCATTTTGTAATTCTTCATTTTCATTTTGTAATTCTTCAACTTTATCATTTAATTTATTAATTTCTTCATTATTTCCAGTATTTATATTTTGTTCTTTATCTTCTTCTTTTTTATTTTCTTTTTCTTTTTTCTTTTTTTCTTCTTTTTCTCTTTTTTTCTTTTCTTCTTTTACTTTTTTTTCATATTCTTTTTCTTTTTCTTTAAATTCATTTTTTTTTTCATTAAGTTCTTCTTTTATTTCATCAAATTTTTTTTGTAATTCTTCATTCAGTTTTATTAATGAATCACTATTTTTTTTTAGAGTTTTATTTTCTTTTTTCAAATATTCAATTTCTGAATTAATTTTTTCTTTTTCTTCATCTTGTTCTTCAATTAATTTATTAGCATCTACTTTTTCTTGTGCAACTTCTTCAAGTTTGAAATTTAATTTTTCTTTTTCTTTCATTAATTTTTCTAATTGATTTTTCATTTCTTCATTTTCAGAATTCATTTTAAATAATTCTTCATTTAAATTATTATTCAATTCATCTAATTTTTTCTTTAAGTCAGAATTATTTTTTTTAATTTTTTTATTTTCTTTTTCTAAATCTAATTTTTCTTTTTGAAGATTTTCATTTTCTTCTATTAAATCTTTTTTTTCATCTTCTAAATTTTCTAATTTATATTGTAAATCTTGAATGGTTTGTTCATTTTCTTTTTTTAAATTTTTAGTTTCTTCTTCAATTTTATTTTTTGTTTCTCCTTGTTGTTTTTGAATATTTTCTCTTTCATTTTTTAATTCTTCAATACTCTTATTTAACTTCTCTTTTTCTCTTTCTAAATTTTTTATTTTTTTTTGTAATTCTTTATTTTGTTTTTCTGATTCTTCATATTTTGATTTATATTCTTCTTTTTCATTATAAAATTCATTATTTTCTTTTTTTAATTTTTCATTTTCATTTTTTAATGATTCAATTATTTTCAAATTTCCTTCTTTTGTTTTTTCTGTTAATGAAAGTTTTTCTTTTATAATATTATAATCGCTATTTATATCATTAATTTTTTTTTCTCTTTCTTCATTTTCTTTTTTTAATTGTTCATTGTTTTTTTCACTTTCTTCATATTTTTTTTTTGTTTCTTCTAATTCTTTTTTTAAATTATCACTTTCTTTAATTAAATTATCTATTTGTTGATTAAATTCTTCTTTTTCTTTTTCATATTTTTCTAATTCTTTTTTATTGTCTTCAATTCTTTTTTCATTTTGTTCTTTTTCTGTATTTGCTTTATTGTTCAATGATTCATTTTCTTCTTTCATTTTTTTATGTGATTCATTTATTTTAGACATTTTTTGATTTAAAGATGCAATATAATTATCTTTTTTAGTTAATTTTTCATTTAATACTTTTATTATATTTTCTCTTTTTATAACTTCTTCTTTTATTTTTTGCATATTTTCATTAAAATTAGAAATTTCTAATTGGAAATTATTTTCCATTTCGTTTATCTTATTCTTATACTCTTGAATTTCATTATATTTTTTTTTTACTTCATCTTTTTCTTTATCAAAAATTTCTTTTTCTTTTTGTAAATCATTATAATTTAATGAAAGTTTTCTATATTTATCCTTAACTTTACTATTTTCATTTCTTAATTTTCTATTTTGTAATTCTAATGAATCAATTGAATTAACATATTTTTCCCTTATTTTATTCTCTCTTTCATTTTGACTACTTAATATATCTGTTATTTCTCTTTTTAATCCTCTATTCTCATCTTCTATATTTTTAATAATTTCTAATTCATTTTTATTTTTAATTATTTTAGCAAGATCTTTTCTTTTCCAATATTTACTTTGATATTCATCTCCTGATAATTTATGATTACTTAATATTGAATTATTATTAAATCCATTAACATATAATTTTTTTAAATTATTATGCTTATTAAATTTAAGAGTTCTTATCCTTTTTTTTATATTTCTTGATTTACTTTTCCCAAATGAAGATGAATCATTTAATTTTCTTGATAAATCTTCTAATTGAAATCTTAATAAATTATTATTTTGTTTTAATTCTGTTATTTCTTTTGAATTTTTAAAATAATTATTTTCTAATCTTTTATAATTAATAATATTTTTTTCTGTTTTTATTTTATATAATTCTTTATTTAATGTTATAACTTCCTTTTTTAATTTATCAACTGTTTCACTTTTATCTGAAATATTTGAATAATTTGTAACTGGAGGAAGTTCATTTGGATCAGATTTATTATTATTATTTATTAATTCATTTATTTTTTTTTTATTGGTTTTTATTTCATTTTCAGTTTTATCTGAAATTGTTTTAATTAAAGATGGTTCTTGATTTTTTTGTTCTAATTGATTTTTTAAATTTGTTAATTCCTCTTTTCCTGAATCAAAATCTGGGTTTGTTATTTTTTCTTCTTCTTCATTATTTTCTGTTGTTTCTTGCTTATTTTTTTCAATTGATATATTTGATATTTTACTTTCTTCATTTGAACCTAAATCTAAATTTGGTTTATTTCCATTTATTGAAATATTTTCATTTGACATTATTAATTTTTTCTAAAAATATATAATTTATAAAATAATTTTTATTTATTTTAAAAATATTATTTAATCTATTTACTTTTCATTAAATTTTAATTTTATAAATAATCATTGAATAAAAATCTATTTAATTAAAATCTTAAAAATACATTATTACATTTTTTTATAAAATACAAAATACAATCAATTTTATTCAATATTCATTGAATAAATAATAATATAGAATATTGTTTAATATAAAATAAATAAATAAAAATTGAAATTTAATCAAAATCAATTAATTCAGTAAGAGATTTTTTTTTAATATATTCCATTCTTGAAGTATAAACATCACTTTCAAGATTAGTTCTAAGATCTTCATAAGATGAAAAATCATCATCATCTCTTTGTTCATCAAATTTATTAATTCCATTATTTAAACTTTGATTAGTATTTTCAAACTCATCACTATTACTTTCTTGATCAATATCATCTATTTTACAATTTAGATTATTATTAATTTTAAAATTTATTAAATTATAAAGTTTACCATCGCTAAATTCAATGTGAGGATATCTTCCATCACAAGTAATAATATTATTTACAATAAATTGACATCTGTATTTTCCTGGTTTTAATTCATTTTTTTCAATAAATAAAATAAAAAATTTTAATATTGGATTATATTCAAATTTATATGTTAGTATTGAAAATTTTAATTCTCCAAATTTTCCAATTAATGAATCATTCATTAATACATAAATTTTTATTTCAACTTCTTGTGCATAAAATGGATATGTTATTGTATATAATGTTTTCATTTTTAATATTATATTTTTTATTGTTTTATGTATTTGGTAACCACGATAATTACTTTGAATTTTTGATGCTGCTTTATATCTTTTTTTAAGTAAATCATTAATTAAAAATATTTTTTTAAATTGAATTATATTATAATATGAATTTAATAAATTTTCTATTTTTTTTTCTTTTTCCTTATAATCAAGTAATATTATATGATATAACATTTTTATTTTCATAAGTTTTACTGATTGTTTTTGACGAATGAAACATTGAATTTTTATAATTGATGAAGTACATTTTTGTTTTAAATCTTCTATTATTTCTTTGAAAAATTTTTGTCTGAATAAATATGAACGAAATTTATTTTGAATTTTAATTGTTATTTTTACTTTATTTAAAAATGAAAATTGTCTGTTTTGTTTTATATATCTATTATATGTTTTATTAAATTTTTGAGATGTAATATTTCCAAATGATAATATTTTTTCTTGATAATCATCATTTTGATTTTCTTTTTTTATATTTGAATTGTTTTTGTTGAACATAAATTTTGTTATTGTATTAGATATTTTTTTATCTTTTGAATTAATTTGTTTATTTATTTTATTCAAATTTTCTTCATTTTGTTTTGTTTTTTTATCTTTTTGATAAATTGAATATTTACACATATTTAATCCTAAAATTGATCTAATTAACTTATAATCTACAATTGTATAACTTTTATATTTTTTATGACCTTCATTCATTTAATTAAATAAGTATAATTTACAATTTAATTTTAATTCAAAAATTAAAAAATAAATATTATATAAATGTAATTATAAAATTAAAAAAACTATATATACAATAATTAATAAATTAATTAATTTTCATAAAAGAAATTTCACTTTCAATATTAGAAGAATTTGTGATATTTGAACAATCTTTTTCATTAACTTTTTCATTTTCAATTTCATCAAATTTCTTTTTATGATTATGATAATATTCAATTTCTTCAGTAAAAGTAGCATTTAAATCATAAATTTCATCAATAGAATTTACTTTTTTTAAATAAATTTGTTTATTCATAACTTTTAATAAATTCCACATTTGAATACAATTTCTAAGCATCTTTTTTGATAAATCATTAGATTTTTTTAAAATCTCAAAAGAATCTTCTTGTTTATTAGCAAATTTTTGTTTAATAAAATGTTCAAATTCAACTTTTAAAGGATTAATTCTTGAAGTATTATTAGAATTCATATTATTTAAAATAGAATCTGTATCAGAATCTAATTTAATTGATTTAATTCTTTCTCCTTTAAAATGTTTAGAAATAAATTTCATTTCTGTTAATAAAAAAAGTCTTTGTCCAGGAGTTTCTTTACAAAATTTTTTAGATAAATAACAATATCTTAAAAATTTTCCTATAAATTTTGAAGCTTCTTTTTTTAATTTTATAATATTAGATTCATGTTCAATAATTTCATTATAAACAATTCTTTCAACATCATCAAAAGTAATAGAATTATTTAAAAAAACAACTAATAAACTTAAAATAAAATTCCCAATAATACAAGCAACAATTGCAATAATTCTTCCAAAATAAGTAGTTGGATAAATTTCTCCAAAACCAACTGTAGTCATAGTCATTAACATTAACCATAATGAATTATATACATTACTAAAATTTAACATTGTAATTACAAAATTATAATTTGTATTATAGTCTTTATTACCCATACTTCTCATTAAAACTCCATTATAATATTCGAAAAGTTGAGTCGATAAACCTGAAATTATCATTAGGAAAAGTATTCCTACTATTAAACAAATATATGGATAATTTTTTAAATATGCCTTTAATGCAAAACTCTTTGTTGCTCTTGTATTCATCCAATTACATACTGTATTCGCTCGAGGAGTTTGCCAATAGGAAAAAGATAAAAATAATCTAAATATATGATATATTCTAAACATCATAAAAAATGATATTAATGATGCTACATTATATGTTAATTGAATATTTGTTCTTGTTGATATGAAATTTGATATATTTGTATTTTTTAAATTATGAGGATTTATAAAATGTGTATAATTATAATCTACTAATAAAGCACCATCAATTGTATAACTATTATCTATAAATGGAGGAATAAATAATGAATTTATTATTATTTCAAATATTAAATAAGGTAATAAACCAATTGAATATATTGTGTCATATTCTGCTATTGAGCCTAAACTAATTTTATGTATTTTTAATAAATATTGATATCTTATTATTATTAATACTACCAATACAATATTAAATGATAAAGTAAAAAATCTTAATAAATTATTAAATTTTGAAACAATGTATTTTCTACTTAAAGGATTATATGTTTCTACTATTTGATAATTATCAAGAAATGATAAAATTATTGTTGTAATTGAAAGTATACATAATAAATAATCTATAATTTTTATTTTAAAAATATATTTTGAATATATATTTTTTGATAAAGATGATAAATCTAATAAATTTTTTAATTTTTTTGGTATTCTTGTATTATTTGTTAATTCATCAATATAATATTTTTCTTCATCTGAATAACTTTGTAAAATTGATGATGTAGAATCTATTTTTTGAGTTGTTGTATTATTATTATTATTATTGATTAAATTAATTTTTCCTAATTCAAATAAAAAGTCATTTTTTGTTTCATTTGGAAGTTTATTTTTAATTGGAAATGATGAATTAGGAATACTTGATTTCTCTTCTTTTGATAAAGGAGTCATTGAATTAAAAGTTCTATCAGATTGTTTTAGAGTTTCCAAAACTGGAAAAAGTGGTTTTTTTTTTCTTGGTTTAATATCTATCATTTTAATAAAAAAATTTATAGAATATTTATATTAAAATTATATAATTAAACTATCTCTTTTTGTTAATATTTCCATTACACTTTTAGTTCTTTTTATTTTAATTGGACTTATTGTTCTAAAATTATTTTTTGATGAATTAGTAAATAATTTTGGTAATTTTATATTTTGATTAATTTTATTTAAAATTAAATTATTTTTCTCTAACAAATTTATTTTATTATTTTCTATTATTTTTTTTTCTTTTTTGAATTTTTCTGATTTAATAATTGGATATACATAATTACATAAATTTCCCCAAAATCTTACAACCCTATTTATTTTGTCATAAATTTTTGTATTATTACCATATAATGAATTTTCAATTAATTTTGGATTTTTCTTTTTATTCTGTTCGTATTGTTCTAAAATCACAGGATTTGTTTGTTTTATTTTATTTGGTAATTCACACCAATAATATTTTTTTAACATGATATTTTCTATAATATCTTTTTTTTTTTTTTCATTCAGAGAGTCAAAAAATGCATTGAATGGCTTTTTATTTTCAGAAATTGTTGATTCTTTCAATGAAAAAGAATTACTATTATTTTTTCTATGACTATATTCTTGAAGAGTTGATTTATTACTTAAATTGATTATATTCATTTTATTACATAAATAATTTTTTAATTTTAAAAAATTAAAATTACTTTAATAATTTATTAACTAATAATCATATGATTTTGATTTCTTTAAATATTAAAAAAAAAATTTTTTTTAATTATATTTTCAAATAAAAACTTTTGATTAAAATTTATCATTTTTAATAATTATCATAATAATTTTGAAAGACTTATTTTAATTCAAATATTTAATAAACAGGTGAATTTCTGAAAAAATGAATATATTTTCATCATTTTTTAAAATATTAATAATTTATAATATAATGAAATATTTATTAAATAATAAAGAGATACAAATTTAAAAATAAAAAATTAAACTACGTTTATTCTATTTGATATTTTTTTAGTCGTGGAATTATCATTATATTTTACAGTTTCTTTTTGAGTAACTCTAATATTAATAAAATCTTTATTTTCATGTTTAACAGAAAATAATTTTTTATTTTGAGTTTTTTTATTTATTTTCATTTTATAATATAATTGTAAAGTTTTGAAAATATTCTTCATTTGACTTTGTTTTCTATATTCTTCTGCAATTTTTTTATTTACGTCAAAACCTTTTTTAGTTAAAATTTTTTTTCTAGTAAATTTAAAAAATAATTTATATTCAAATATTAAACTTAATTTTTTTGCTTTTCTTGCCATTTCAAGACTTAATAATTTATTCCTTTTAATTGCATCAAAGATTCTTTTTTGTTTTTTTTGAATAAAATATCTTTTAATTTTTTTATAATTAACATATAATTTCATATTATCAATACAAGACCAAATTAATCCTTTTAAAAGTTCACTTTGAGTATTATGAATCCATTGTTTTTGTTTTCTTGCAAAATTAAATAAAGCTTCATAAATAAATGCTTTCATTTTATAATCTCTATATTTACAAAATTTATCTGCTTTTTTTATATTATCTTCATAAATTAACCTTTTTTCTTTTTGTTTTTTTAATGGAGTTAAAAATTCATTTAAAAATTTTTTTCCTAAAAAAAAATAAGTTTTTGTTTGAATTAAATTATTAAATTCTTGGTCATTATTTTCATAATCTAAAAAGTAATCAAATTGATATGATATTATTTCTTTTATTTGATCAATTAAATAATTGAAATAATAACTTTTTCTATTTAAAGAATGGAAAAATATTCTATTTAAAGTACTATAAAAAGTTGTAATATTTGCTTTTAAAATTGCATTTTTTATTCTTTCTTCTTCTTCTTCTCTTAATTTTTCTTCTAATTCTCTTTTTATTTGTTCTTCCATTTCTTTTAATCTTTTTTCTTCTTCTTCTTTTCTTTTTATTTCTTCTTCTTCTTCTTTTCTTTTTCTTTCTTCTTCTTCTTCTTCTTCTTTTATTTTTCTTTCTTCTTCTTCTTTTTTCCTTCTTTCTTCTTCTTCAATTCTTCTTTTTTCTTCTTCTTCTTCTTCAATTCTTCTTTTTCTTTCTTCTTCTTCTTTTTTTCTTATTTCTTCTTCTTCAATTCTCTTTTTT
>JAEEGK010013356.1_pt1 | contig 18512 bp, 18 predicted proteins | sample 8958771 | NCBI WGS metagenome assembly JAEEGK01 (sample SAMN16246547, study PRJNA631951) | gut metagenome | biome: gut microbiome; feature: rumen; material: SC-attached | host: Bos | place: Iran: Karaj | collected 2018-10
CCCATTAAAACGTTAAAAAACTGAGGGAACTCATCTATGCTGTAAGATCGCATAAACTGACCTATTCCGGTCTTTTGTTTACCGTCGGCAGTTATCCTGTTACCTATTATTCTCGGGTCAAAATCGAGTTTGAACATCATTCCGTCAGTATTACGGTTTTGGGAAAGATATTTGCTCTTATCCGCATCCGCATTGGGATACATTGTTCTGAATTTAATGATCTTAAAGTGTTTACCGTTCTTTCCGATCCTCTCCTGCGTAAAGAAAATATTGCCCGGAGATGAAAAGAAAATAACAGGTCCGATAAAAACGGTAAGAAGAACGGCCATCAAACTGCCGATCAATCCCAGAACGATATCCAGCATTCTGCTGAGGAATATCTGTGTTGCGGTCACATAATGGATGCTGGTTGTGATAACTGCTTGTCCCGATACATGCTCGAATAATATTTTACGATTACCAAAATTCGTAAGTGCCGATACAGATATATGAACAGTAACACCGGTTTCAAACAGTTTTTCTATGATCGAACGATTATTGATCGAGAGTTCTCCGAAGAATATGACCTCATCGATCCATTCACGGCAGACATATTCGGCAACTTTTTCATAAGTGCACACTATGGGAACACCACTTATCTCGCCCTCACGTTTCGGATCATCGATCAACGAAATCCCGACTAACCTGTAGAAATCATAATTATGCTTATGTATCCTGTCGACAATCAACTCAGCATCTTTACTCGGCGCAATGATCAACAAATTCTTTGATCCGCCTTTATTCATATGACTGAGCAATATTTTTTTATACAGTATTCTTGTAAAAAAGGAAAAAATAAGATAAAAGCACGCACAGTTAATGATGGTAAGTCTCGATACTTCCTGACCGATCTTTGCAAAATAAAGAAAAAATACCGTCAACAAAAACACAAATCCATTCTGCTTGATCGTTTGCAGGAGTTCTCTGTATATGCTTCTTTTAAAAACGTTCTTGAATGTCTCAGAGAAAAAAGCCACCGCAATAGAAGCAATCGCCATCGCAACAGCTACTGTAATATAGGTTTCATTTTTCCAATAGTCCAAATGGCCGTGCCTGATATAAAAAGCCAGCAAAAACGAAAAATGTAAGCATAAGACATCTATAAGCATGAAATCCCAATGTTTAAGCCAGCCTTGAGGTCTTCTAAAATACATACGCCGTTTTCTCCCATTACGATAAAATAATATCGATCAAATAGGATTGTATCTCGCTTTTATTAACAAAAAGTATTCAAGATCTGCTCCACGGATTCAAGCCTAAAACCAGATGCTCATAGACTGCATTTAGTGAAACAGCAACCGTCCATGCCTTGATGACATAACAAAGTTTGAAATGCCATATAAAAAAATGCCTGTTGCCTATCCTGTACAAAATAAAGGCATATACCATGAAACAGAAAATGAAAAGCATTATATAAACAAAAGCAGCAATACTTTTATCGGAAATATTGGCTTTCATATTCACGACTGCTTTTTTCATGATCAGTTTAAGAAGAGCCGTACATACAAAGCATATGCTGCCGGTCAGCAGAATTATATTAAAATCCATGTGCTACCTCCCCTTTTTCTGAAAGAATGCTTTATATAATTCCAGTTCCGTGATCGCAAATGCCGCACTTACAATACTTGCCGGAACGGAATTATCAACGAACGGTGACACGAATGCCACTGCGCAAAAGAACAAAAATGCGAGAAGAACGATCAAAACATAGATCATTCCCCACATTCTTCTGTAAGCGGCCATTTTACGCGCCTCGCTTCGATCTTCATATTTTTTTATAACCCGGTTTGAGATCAGATCATCTATAGAATCTTTCCATGCAAGGATCAGGACGAAAATGATCGTACCCACCAACAAAGAATGGATATCGTAAATATGTGATTTTGCATATGATAATAAGAAATGCATTTACATTCCCTCACAAAAATTAATCTGTAAAAAGATACAGCCACAATCCGCCAAATATTTAAGTATCGTTTTTCCGGACAGACTTCTTATCGGTCTCATTTGAAAGATGCTTCAAATGCATGATCACTCCCAAAGCCAACGCAAGATATGCATATAAAAATTTGAGCGTCTGTAAAGCATCGACCCACCACAGATTTATAAAATAAATGGTCGTGCCTATTAAGATCACTGTCAACAAACTGCATCTGTATTTCATACCGTTTCTAAAAAGCGTTATTATGCTTCTTGCGATCAAAAACAGATAGGCGATCAATCCGGGATAAGCATACTTAATATACTGAGATACATAATAATTATCCGTTGAATGAATATAAACGATCGCACCGTTTTTGTCGTAAAACTCTGCGCCAAACCCTCTTTTCACGCCTCTTCCAACGATTGGATTTAACCAATCCAGACCAAATATTTTGGGAAGATACTCTCTGTATTCCTCACTGCTGTCCAGTCTGCCTATCTCCGCTCCGTACAATTCCGAATATCTTGTTCCGAGAGCGGTGTCGATCACGCTTGCTATCTGCATCATAAGATATCTGCCCAAACTGTTATTCCTGTTAAGGAACAGAAACAATAAAGCAAATATGACGACAATAACAAGCACGATAAGTGATTTTTTTATATTGTCTTTTCCGCTTAAAACAAGGATCACGCCAACTTCTATAACTGCCAGACCCAACGTGGAACGTGATCCCGTAAAGAATATATCCATAAACAGTACGATCAACAAAATAGGTCTCTTGAAAAGATAGATCTCATCTTTTTCGATATCGTAGCAGGCAATAACAAGAAGCAGCAGCAGCAAAAGCCCGAACCCCAACGGATGTCCGCACGGACCCATTACTCTGTAATGTCCCGATCTGTAAACGTTAACCACATCGCTTGGCACTGTAGAAAGAAACTGCAGATAAAGAGAATGTCCAACAGCATATTCCAAAATGCCGTAAAACCCTAGGAAATACGAACAGAAAAGGATGATCTTGATTGATTTTATCACACCGATAACATATCTTATGCCAAAAAGAAGTATATAGAATAACAGTATCTCCAGAAACACATTCATGAACGCTTTGACGTCGACTCTGATGACCATTGTATATCCTGCCACAAATAGATATGCCAAAAACGGAAGCGTCAGGAAGCATCTTAACGCATTATCAAAAAAAGCCATAAGCAGACGTCGGTTAAAAAGAACGTAAAGCACCAAAAGAATGCTGGCAAATCTGGTACATGTAATATCATATCCGATATCTATACCAAAATACTGCGGCATTAAATAAGCCGTAACCAGCATAAAAAGATTGATATAATAAAGAATCTTCAGTTTGCTCAGTTCCGGTTCAACAAATTCCGGTATATCATACAAGGTAAGTTTCTTACTTGCAGTCTCCAATTCTTACACTCCGATAAGATAAACTATTTTCGATCTTTCTTGGTCAACTCAAGGAATTCTTCAATTGAATCGATGATTGCCTGAGTATTGGATACATAAGGCTTAAATGTCTTGTTATATGTTTCCAGAATGCTTTCTCCAAGTTGTTCGGGGTCATAGCAGGAACATATGATTCCCAGATCATCAAACTGATGAAGCAACTGCAATTGATGATCGTCTACATGCTCTCCGAATTTGGCAAGTCTGGGAACAGCAATGACCTTCTTTCCCTTTTTCACTGCGCCCATGATAACCCCGGTTCCTCCATGAGTAACAATGAGCGAAGCTCTGTCGATAAGATCCGCAAACTCATCTCTGGTAACAAATCTGGTATATTTATAGTTATGAGGGATATAAGTACTTGCTCCGATCTGGGCAAAGACTTCATCCTTAATGACACCGTTTTCGATCAGTTCATCGATTTTTCGAAGTAAACGATCAAACTGGAACTTCTGCGAACCCAACGTAACAAAAATCATGTTTGCTCCTAATAAATTCCGCCCTTATAAATGGCATTCGGATATAATTTAAGCATCTCCTCCCACTGAACGTAAAATCTGTCGGCATATTTATATAAAAGTTTGCCACTTAACGTCTGTGTGGTAACCTTTGCGAATGACTCAATATATATCAGCTTTTTTCCAAAGAGTTTCATGAGCAGTGCGCAAGGAATCATAGCCAGAACCCCGGTCGTTATCATTACATCGGGCTTCTCGCGAAGAATGATAAAGAAGCATTTGCAGGCATTACCGACAATCTTTAACGGAAAAAAAAGTTCCTTTCGGTTTATCTGTCTGACATAATAGGTCTTTACATCATCAATTACCGTTCCATAGTCAGTCTTCTCAGTAAGAAGTATGCTGTCATATTTTTGCATCAACGGCTTAAGCATCATCAGTTGTTCAAAATGCCCTCCGGAAGATGCACCGAAAATGATCTTCATATTATTTCCTTCGCTTTACCGTTAGGAATCAGGCCAAGTATCAGATCCTCATCCTGTTCACATTGAGGGATCGTATAAACCTTCTCCGAAAAGAATTCTCTTGCAAAAATGATCAGTGTTGAAAATACAAAAGTGAGAGCAGAAAAGATTATCATTATCAAGATCACGCTAAAATTCTTCTTTTCTTCGTAATCAACTGCCTCATCCATAACCTGAAGAGTTCCTCCTCCGGCAAGATCATTAATCTCCGTTACGAAAGCATCTGCCATTGCATTTGCGATCTTAATGGCATCTGAAGGATTGTCTGCGACTGCTACCAAAAACAGTTTGTACTGGAAGTTTCTGGAATTGGTGCTTGCGCCTTCAATATAGATGTCTTCGTCCTTGACCATCTCCTTAAGTGTCTCCACCGAATAAGAAGAATCGTTCAATTGTGCGGCCGCTTTCTCACATACACGATTACTGTTAAGCAAACTGCTGTAAGTATTCATGAACGAAACACCGCCGGATGACTCAGAAAGTGATCCATAGGCAGCACTGAAAATTGAAGTTGTTGCCACATAATTTGTTTTTACACCGATAAATCCTATGAATACAAATGATGTCAGCAAACCGATTATCGTCAAAACAAAAACAGCGCTCTTAAGCTTCCATAATCTGTAAAAAGCAGCTTTGAGATTTTCCAGCAGATCGTAATCTGCCAGTTCCAATTCTTTTACATCTAATCTCATACCTGATTCCCTCTCACTTCTTCTTCAAAATAAGTACCGCAGTAAAGAACAACAACACAATAACGGCTGCCAAAGCTCCCATACCGATATAATTGGGACCGGAATCGTTTTTCTTTATGTCTGTGGAATCTTCCGACAAGTTCTGCTGATTGGCTTTTTTCTCGATCGTGACTGTCTCCTGTCCGGCATCCATATAAAGCATCTGCCCTGTTTCATCGGTATAGCGAAGCAATACTTTGATTGTGTGCTTTCCCGCATCCGAAACGGAAAATGCAGCCGCAGATGTCTTGGTGGCTCCAGGCTTCATGATACCGATGGAAGAATTTACTTTTTCTTCATCATCAACTCTGACAATATATGCGACATCCTTTATATTATCTTCGCCCAGCACTTTGAATGTTAATGATGTTGAAAGGCTTTCTCCCTGCTTTCCCGAAGTTGGAATATCCGAAGAAAGAATGACGAACGGATTCTCTGCTCCTGCGGGAATCCTCAAGGTAGTTGTATGTGTTTTATCTTCCGTAACGATCAATACGGTAAAATCCAATGTGTCTGTAGTAATGGAAGTCCATGTATCGTATTTTAAACGAATGGTTTTGGAAGAACCCGGTTCAATGTCTCCGAGATAAAACTCAGAAACCTTGCCATACTCAGGTGCGACACCTGAAGGTTCCGATATATCTACCAATGCATTTTTAGCCTTGATAGAGGTGCTGGCATTTTTGATTACCATAGCAAGTTCAAACGGTTCACCCGGAATTATTCTTTCATTGGTGATACTGTAAGATTCAACAATGAGATATGCGCCCGAAATTTCTTCTTCGACCTCATCGGGAGCCTCTTCTGTCTGTATATTGGACGCATAAGCATTACCTGAAATTGTAAACATCAATAACGATAAGAGAATCGCGAATAATTTACTTTTTCTTTTCATCGACTGTATTCTCCTTTTTCTTCATTTTCTTTTTAATGTTATTTTGAAGACGCTGTTCACCCTTAGCATTGACAAAGTAGTAATCATAATCCTTGACATTGCTCTTATACATTTTTACTTCGATCTTATTTATGATCATGCCGTAATATCTGTCAGAATAATCCTTCAGCATTCTTTTGGCATTTTTTATCTGTCCTTTTCGGGTCTCGCCAAGTGCAGCTATAGTTATAATGCCGTCTGCGGCGCCAAACATAACTTTTGCATCGGGAACTATATTGATTGAAGGGCAATCAAGGATCACATAGTCATATTTTTCCCGAAGCGCATCGATCAATTCTTTCATTTTGACCGAGCAAAGAATACGGGTGGGATTCACATCACATTCACCGCAAGGGATGTAGTAAAGATTCTCGATATTTGATGAATATGTAATATTTTCTATGCTTTCATCCGTAATCTTCTCGGGAGCATTCAAAAAATCTGCCAGTCCGCTGTTTACATTGTCATTCAGTTTCTTGTATTTTGCAGATTTTCTTACATCACAATCCACCAAGATCGTTTTCCGTTTTCCGGCTGCCACCGCAATACTTATACCGATACATGTGGTTGTGGTTCCTGCCAAAGGTGAACAGCCGGTAAAAAGCAACACTTGAGAACTGTTATTGCTTTTATTGATAAGATCGACCGCTATTTTATCGATGGCTGCTCTGACAGTCTGACTTTTATCCTCATACAATTCAACTTTCTTTTTATCCATGGCATCTCCCATTATAATTGTTTTCTTTATTATTCTTCACAAGGGATTGAAATACTGTCACTTCCGTCCCAGGTTACAAATCGAATCTGTTTATCCTCACCCGAAGTTTGATCAAAGCATACGATATATCGACAATCCGAATCTATGCATATATCAATATCGAAGGGATAGTCTTCAAAACGATCGTAATGATCTTTCTCTCCTCCCTTTCCGGGCGGAATATCATATGTATAAGTTACTCCGTCTGCATTAACAACAAGTTTTCTCAACTGCAATGTGTCATTGGTGACGGACATATGAGTTTTCCCGTTTTCTTTCCACACACTGGCAACATATAAAGAATCGATATCATATATGTTCGAAATCTCCACTCCTTCCGATACGACCGGATACAGTGAACCGTACTTTCGAGACTGACCTACCGCTATGTTTGAGATTGACACATTTTCATAATACTTAAATCCCTTATCCTTGGATAAAGCATATAGCGTATATCCTCCTCCGTTGCAGATACAGTTGTCAAACGAAATATCTATCCCATTACTGTATTCCATCTGAAGCATGATACATGCGTTTATCTCATTTGTTCCCGGAATACATGGCACTTCAAATCGACAATGTTCGTACCGGACATTTGTGACGTCCATTCCCTCTTTTCCATATAACTGAGTCCCGTCTGTATGTACTCCGGTTCCTTTTTCGTCCCGGCTTGAGAAATTGCTTATATAACAATCCTTTACGAAAACATCATGAAACGGAACAATGCCATCCGTATAACTGTCACCGAATTTACAGTGTTCAAAATCCGCACAGCACCCAAAAAAGGAATTGAACGTGCAGTTACGGAATATCAACCTGATATTCCGGAGATTTGCCAAAGATCTGAAGGTTGAGAACTTGCAGTTGTCAAACACAAGCGTAATTTCCCTATCGATCGCATCGGCGTTGTAAACCGCTACGATATGTTCGGAAAAATCATAATCGGTGAAATATGTTTCACCCTCAATGCTTTTGTTTATGTAACAGAAATCAAAGGAATTAATGCCTCCGCTCTCTTTTAGTTTGACACCGTTTACCGTATCTGAAATTCCGACTTTTGTAAGATTACCTTTTGCCCCACAGTTGTATTTGTCCGGGATAACTTCGTAGTCCTCATCTCGCTTTTGAAAGGTCACATGGGGAATATCTCTGTTTTCCGAGTCCTCTCCCGGGCTTTCCTTTATAACGTTAGCAGTTTGATCGTCCGACTCTTCATGGTTATCTGACATCGGATCCTTCCCGGTATGCTCTTCCTGCTCTGTACTGCCGGTTATCGGTATCTCCTCAGGTTCATCCTCGTAATCTGTCACTGACATATCGATGACAGTATCGCTTAACCGATCCGTTTTATCCGAATGTAATGCCTGACAAATAAGCACAACAAAAAGAGCAATGACTGCTACGCCCCAAAACGCCGCCACCCTTGCTCTTATGCCGAAAACACATTTCCCCTTGCTTTCCATTTTCCTATTCATTCCAAGTAAAATTATATAACACTATTCTGTCTTAAACAATAAAGATCTATCAAAAAGGACCTGTAATTCTGATAATACTTTAAGAACTTAATAAGTCCCAAAGCATATCCGGGCTTTCTTTTTTCAAGCATTTCACATCTTCTTTTCATCATATCGGTATGATAAGAAAGAATCTTCTTTTCCCTTTCGGATGCATGAAACTCTTCGGCAGCCTTTTCTGATTGAACACATGCCAGAAACATTTTCTTAAAAAGGTTCAATCTCTTGACCCTGTCATGATAGTTTCCGTATGTTGAAGTATTATTCGAGTGAATTCTATGCCATACCAGATTCGAATGAAGCATATATAGCCCGTTTGCACATTGAGCCAAACGCCACATACGGTCATCCTGCGCCCAACCCTCGAACCAAAAACAATCGATCTTTTTATAAAAATCGTTTCGAATGCACATACAGCATCCGATTGCCCCTATATAGAGACTTCGATTACTAATGTTTACCTTTTCAAGGATACCGCTATCTGTCATTCTTTCCTTAACACTTTTGGGAATTTTAACCTCGCTGTTGCCATTATTCCACGGAAGATAATCGCTGCAAAGTACGACGCAATCTTCGTTCTCTTGCATGATCTTTTCCATAACACTGATCTTCTCGATATCCCATCGGTCATCCTGATCGGCGAAAAACAAAAGATCTCCGGTAGCCAGTGAAGCGGCATGGCGGAAATTGTTTGCGTACCCCAGATTAACCGGGTTTTCAAATATACGCCATTTTTCTTTAAGCCCATGCTCTGAGATATATGCCTGTGCTATCTCAACGGTTTTATCCGTCGATCCATCGTCACAAATGATCAATTCATCAACAGGGCGAGACTGTTCACGTATAGTGTCGAGCTGTTCGACTATGAATTCAGCTCCGTTATAGGTAGCCATTACCACCGAAACCGTCATACTTTTTCCTCTCATTTTACATAGCAGATCTTGGTTTATATAGATTGATATGAAAATTACTTATTCTCCCGATGCTTAATAAAAACGGTTATAGTTCAGGGAGCTTCTTATGATGTTTCTGCGCTTGTGAATACTCATAGAAAGGTATATTTTTATTGCGCAGGCAGTAACGAAGTTTTCTGACCATTATCTGAATTATCTCAAATAGGAACGGAAAATGTGAAAGAAATAATTTGCATTTATCTTTCATATTTTTTGACCTTAATGCATCTGCTCGCCATGAACCGGTGTTTAAATGTATAGTATAATGCTTGCCAAGTAACGAGCCGATTTCAAAATACTCTTTGGGATATATAGTAAAATCCGATAATTTCTGATAATGGTTATTAAGTCTAAAAGAAGGGTAATGATTCAGCGCATACCACGTGATATAGTAATTATTTGTTACGTAATCCGAAATATGGAAAAAGCCCTCTTTTTCCACAAGTTGACGTTTGTCTTTTTCGGCGGTAAAAACAGTTTTATCGTACATAGACAAAAGCGAAGCTATAAGCGCATTCCCTTTTTGAGCCCCGATAACCGCTGTTCCGATACAACAGTTATAACTAAAGCCAAAAAACACTTTATCATTCAGTAAAGGACCGAAATCCTTTTTTACTGTTACATCCGTATCCAGATAAATACCGCCGTATTCATATAATGCTTTTAATCTGTAATAGTCCGAGAGAAATGCATATTTTTTTTCCGAATAGGCTTTTTTAACGAAATCATTCTCGTCAAATGAACAGTTACTTTCATCCCATCTGACAATCTTATACTCTTTTAAATCTCTCCAACTGTTTATACATTCTTCTATTTCGGCCGGAAGTTCAGATGAGCCAAACCAACAATAATGAATGATTTTGGGTATAAGCATACTGTCCGATCCTTTATTTTCTTGTTCTGACCTGTTTTTTATTATTTTCATTTTCATACCCTGTAAAAATAATTAATAATCAAAACGTAAATTAAATCTACCGCTTGAACTTGATCATTGTCAAGTTAAGGGATATTTTTCTTTCGGACCTTCATGCCCCGTTAGTCCCTTGGGATCATCGGGATACGACAGGGTTATTCCGGCAAGAACAGTTTCAACAGAAAGTGTCATTGAAGACACCCTTGATATGATTGAAAAATATGATACGATGACATAAGAAGTACAAGGGGCTTATCCAAGAACAATGTATTAAAGCAGGAAAAGAAAAAGTACTATTATGAAAATAGAACGAACAAAAAATGCCGTAAGGATCATTACATTTAGTGGCCTCTATCAGGTCATGAATAATTTTGTCCCGTTTATCATGCGTACTATTATACTCCACTTTCTCGGAGTAGAATATCTTGGCTTAAACGGACTGTTCAGATCGATCTTTTCAATATTAAATCTTGCCGAACTCGGAGTAGGCAGTGCCATGGTATTCAGCATGTACAAACCCATTGCCGAAGATGATTCCGATACCATCTGCTCACTTATGAAGCTTTACCGCACATTGTATCGAATCATCGGATTGGTGATATTAGCTGTAGGGCTTGCTCTTACTCCATTTCTGCCTTCTTTGATCGAGGGTGAATTAACTGCTGACGTAAATCTATACGTCCTTTACTTTATGTCTCTGGGCAGTACTGTATTGTCTTACTGGCTCTTCGCTTACAAAAATGCGCTTTTCACTGCTCATCAACGCAGCGACATTAACAGCAAGGTTGCTCTGGCTGTTCATATGATCGAGTATTCACTCAAAATCCTTGTTCTGATCGTTTTCAGAAACTATTACATGTTTCTGGTACTTCAGATCATTTCTCAGGCTGCAATTAATATATTTACCGCAATTAAAGCCAAGCAATTTTATCCGCTTTACTCTCCCGCAGGCGATCTATCTTCCGAAAAGAAAAAAAGTATCGCTATGCGAGTAAGAGATTTGTTTACATCGAATTTTGCCAATGTCGTGTCCGATTCGGCAGATACTATAGTTGTTTCATCTTTTCTCGGATTAGAGATCTTAGCAATCTATCAAAATTACTTTTTTATCGTATCCTCACTAAAAGCAATGATAGGAGTAGTTTTGGGAGCCTGCCTTGCAGGGGTGGGTAACAGTCTTATAACAGAAAGTGCAGAAAAAAATTATCAGGATCTAAGAAAAATTACGGTTCTTTTTGGTTGGTTAATGAGCATTTTTACCGCAATGCTGCTTTGCATGTATCAGCCTTTCATGCTTATCTGGATGGGAGAAGACTTTTTGTTGTCTTTGCCATATGTTATTTGCTTTGTAATTTATTTCCATTCAATAGGAATGAACAGACTCATAAACATGTATAAAGATGCTGCCGGAATATGGAAGGTTGACAAATGGCGTCCTTTGGCTGCAACGATCGTAAATCTCGTGCTAAATCTTGCTACGGTAAAATGGCTTGGATTGTATGGCGTTCTCCTTTCAACGGTCATATCCATTATCCTGGTTCAGATTCCTTGGCTGTTCCGAAATCTTTTCAAATACGTTTTCCCCAAAGAACATTTATGGCAATATGTTCGATTATATATAAGTTTTACTGCTCTCTCGCTGCTTGCATGCGCAATTTCCCAATATTTATGCTCCCTGCATAAACTGGATACCTGGCCTTCTCTGTTTGTCAATGCAGCGATCAGTTTTATAGTGCCCAATATTCTGTTTCTTTTGATCTATGGAAGATCAAAGTTGTTTAAAGCCGGTATCGCACAACTTAGAAAAACCATCAAAAGATAGAAGATGCAGCCTGCCCTCTACAGATTTTTGATATGTCCTTTATTCTGTTTCTTTAATGAAATGCTCGCCTATATATCCCTCAGTGGCATTTTCACGCGGATGTATTACAGCGGGATTTCCCACAACAACGGAGTGCGAAGGGACATCAAAATTCACAAAAGTGTTCGGGGCAATGACGACATCATCACCAACGGTTATATTTCCGACAACACAACTGTTTGAATGAATGCAGACTCTGTTCCCGATCGTAGGCGTCCCTTTTCTTTTTCCCCGCATGTCCATTCCGATCACTACGCCGCAGGAAACAACAAAATCATCTCCTATGACCGCATCACCGTTTATGATAATGCGTCCCCAATGACCAATCAAAAGTCCCGGGCCTATAACATTGCTTCTTGATAAAGAAATGCCATATTTATAGCCCATTCGGCGTAAAAACGTTCGACTCAAGACTTTTCCGATGATATTGTCTTTATTCACCTGAACAAATCTGAATAATCGTGTCAATCGTGCCTCAGGAGTTGATCTGTCACTAAATTTCAAAGGATATTCTTTGTTCCTTGTAGTAGCGAGCAAGATTTGATCACTTTTCACCAACTCTTTGTATTCTTTCAGATGGAGCATTGCAGATTACCTCTTTCCTTCCATTCTTTTAGCGAATTTAGGACTCTATAGCCAAAGATCACCAACTCCCCGGTTCTTTCAGACAAAAATGAAATGTAGAATTTAAGCAACCGCCCATGATAATAATCATTTCTTTTATATTTGGGAAAATTTTCCCTAAGAAACGAAAAGGTTTTTCTGACCAGACCCTTTCTGATCGCTTTGTCTTTTACTCTGCTTATACGTCTGAAGGAACTGCACAAAAGAATCTTGGAGCAAAAATATTCCAGTTCTCTCTCGTAGTCACTATATAATCCTTTATCAGAATAGAAATCCAAAACTTTTTGCAGAACCGGAAAAATATGTTCAACACGCCGATCATCCAATGCTGTCATGGAAGATCCTTCCCGCTTATAGTGTTGTATCAAGGGCTCATTTATCTTTGCAACCGAATATACAAAAGGTATGCTCATGATAAACCATCCGGTATCCTCATAAAAATATCCTTCAGGAAATCTGACGTCATTGTCTTTCAATACCTCTGCTCTGTACACCTTGTTCCAAGGATCGACAAAACAATCTATGAACATGTCTTTTTGATCTTTAAACGACTTGACGGACCTTAATAAAACCCCGGAACCGGCAATATATTCATAATCGCAAACTACCATGTCAGCCTTTGTCTCGAGCGCTCTGTTATACATTTTTTCAAACATTTCAGACTTGGCGGTATCATCTGAATCAAGAAATCCGATATATTCCCCTTTACAAAGGTTAAGTGCCTTATTTCGGGCAACAGCCTGGCCCTGATTAATCTGATCGACTATCACAAATCTGTCGGGATAATTTTGAACGTACTCATCAATTATTTGGCGTGAAGAATCAGTCGATCCATCATTTACAACCACTATTTCCATTTCCTTAAGCGTCTGATTCACTAAAGATTCAAGGCAATCCCGAAGGTATTTCTCTGTATTATATACCGGAACTATAACGCTTATCTTTGGTTTTTCCATATTTTTATCCTGTCACATATCCACAAGTTCAACAACTATCAAAGCACCTGTATTAAATCATTTATAACCCAAACTTTGTCAAAACAGGTATTATTATGCGCCAATGAAATCTCCTCGCATAATAGTATATCTTTGGATGGATCAAAACCAACCATGACCACCCCTTTTCCCTGAAGTCATAAATAGGGCTCTTAACAAATATCTTTCGGTATTTACGAAAGGTACTTGTCAGCATCTCAAGAGTTTCTTGTGATTTCATACCGCTTTTATAATATACATAAATATAATCCAGACACGATCTGCACAAAGAACTGTATGCAGCCTTTTCTATATACGGAAATTTGTCACGAACAAGCTCGGCTATTTTCTGATATGTCAATAAACCACTGAGTTTTCTTTCTGTCAATGGCGTAAAACGCGAAGTCACACCGCCGCTGTCGATAGAGTAATGATATAAGGGAACCGAATCGTACACAACAGATCTGCAAAATTGAAAATAGCGAACATTAAAATGCAAATCCTGCACCATTCCCAATTCAACATCAAAACGCAACTTGTTCTCATTTATTATATCCAGCCGATACAGCTTATTCCATGCATATCCGCAAAAACTCCTTGGCATCATAAGCTGCTCCAGGGCTTCTTCCGTGTTCATTATTTTGCAGATCGGTCCGGATTTTTTCCCTTTGGCGATCGGATAGTGTCCGCAAATGCTTAGATCCACCTGATGTTCTTTTTGCAGTTTTAACAATTTTTCAAGATAATCCGGTTCTACCCAATCATCCGGATCGGGAAAAATAATATAATCTCCTTTAGCATGCTCTATCCCACAATTTCGAGCCGACGACAGCCCACCGTTTGCCTTATGATAAACCGATATCCTTGCATCCTTCTTTGCCCATTCATCGCACATTTCGGGACATTGATCGGGTGAACCGTCATCAACCAATATCAATTCATAATCTTCATAAGTCTGTTTCAAGATACTTTGAATGCATCTGTCCAGATATTTTTCAACACTATAGATTGATACAACAACAGTTATCATGAATAACCATCCTTTCACCCAACTTCATCGGGAGTTTCAATCAATTTGCAAATATCTTCAAGTCGATCTTCATAAATGGAAGATACGGAATATTCATCTTGTATTTTATTACGATACGAAAGGAGCTTACCGGGTGTGCAGAGCATATCCCGGATAGTATTTGTAAGCTCATCTACAGTGTTTTCTATCAGGACTCCAAAGCGCGTATCCAAAGACTCCTCTACTCCGGGGCATTTTACCGCAACAACCGGAACCCCGAGGATAAGAGCCTCCTGTATAGCCAAACAGTAACTCTCACTGACTGAAGTGCTCACAAACAGATCTCCTTGTTTAACGTAAGGGTAAGGATTGGAAATGTCTCCGAACAACTTCACAAAATCAAGATCATTCTTACAAATATACTCACTGAGTGAATCATATTCGGGACCTCCGCCAATGATCCAAAGATCAAATGACAGTTTATCCTTTAACAAGCTGCACGCCTTCAAAAGAGTTATAAAATTCTTGGTTGAGACAAGCCTTCCAACCGCAACTATGAGAGGCCTCTCAGGATTTTTGTTACAGTCACATTTCTGTTCCGACAGCGTCCGAATACGCCTCCAGTCGATAGGATTATAGCGTACGCAAAGATTTTTTGTATCACCGATTGTTTCCAAATAACCTCTCTTGGCTGTTTCCGAAACACAGATCACTTTTTCGTACTTATTTGCCATCACTTTATGTGCGACATTAAAAGAATGAAAAACATCAAGGATGATACAGGAAAAGAACTTAAGATCGCAGTGTATCCACGCGATTCGTCTTTTAGCTCTTATACGGGATGTATCCTTTAAATGAACGCCTTCTTTCATGGCAATGCATAAATCATATTTATAGAATTTAATCCGTATCAAGCCATAGAGACGGTACAGTTTACGCGCCACTACATTACAGATGACCCCGGGCGAATACGGCTTTCCCGGCTTTTTCGGCAATCTCATACGTCGATAATGTACATTTTTGTATATGCCGGTTTCTGCCTCATCATCGCTTTTAGGTGAAGCCAGTATCGTTATATCATGCCCGTCTTTTAACAGTCTTTCGACCAAGGTATACAAAACGGTCTCAGCGCCTCCGCCAAACAACCAATCATTGCAGATCAAGATTTTCAATTTGGAATCCATCTCCTTAAATAATACTTATCTACACTGTATCCCTTATTGATTATATCACAATTACAAAACCAATCCCTTATACATAAATATATTAATGATGATTCAAAAATGAGCCTGCATTTACCGAAAATGCAGGCTCTAAGCATATCTACGATATAATTATCAATTTCCCGAACTTTTATAATATTTTAAACTGTATTTCCAGAAAGCGTAGGCGAGCACATACAAAACAATTCCGATGATCGGCGTCAGATACATAAAAACTTCGGGATATTGTGCCATGTCGTCCTTTCTTAAGATGTATTGGGCCGGGAAATAATTCACAAAGGCAAACGGTACCACAAAAGTCATGCAAAACTGTATCGCTTTGTGGAATATGCTTATGGGATATCCGGCGAATTTTCTGGCATTCCAGTAAAACACTTCTTTTAGACTTCCCGTCTCAAGAAGATATATGTTAAGTGTGGCCAGAAAAAGAAAGATCGCACCCTGAATTAAAACTCCGCCAATGATCGAAAAGATGTAATAGATCACTTTTACGGGAGTCCATACCACGCCTATCTTTGCGGCCGAAAGAATAAAAAGCAATATTCCTAGTCCGCCGTGCCCCACTGCCGCAAACCAGTCTGCGTTGGCAAAAATCAGCTGATACAAAAGACCTCTGGGCCTTAATATGTATCTGTCGAAACCGCCGGATTTGACGGTGTTTCCGAAGTCTCTTAAGCCCGTAAAGAAAATAATGAGTATTCCGTAGGTTACATATATAAGGCTAAAAAGAAACAGCATTTCATATATGTTCCATCCGTTTAACGTATCAAACTTTAAAAGCGTCAAGAAAACCACTATTATGCTCGTGGCTTCTCTTGCAAAAACAGCAAACGAGCGAAGCAGCGCATCAACCTGATATTGAAACCATGCCCTGAATATCATTTTTGTATATACAGCTGACAGTTTAAATACATCCGATCTCATCTCAACCTCCCTGAACAACGATCTTTTTCTGACCCTTGTTCCATACGATAAAGCCAAAGACCACAAGTACCGCTATCCAAACGATCTGTTTTACAAAACTCATCATTATCTCCGTTCCGCCGATCTTTCCCAGATATATCTGAACGGGAGTAAAATATATCGATTCGAAAGGAGTGAACTTTATCACGCCTTTAAGCCAATCGGGCATGAACCAAAGCGGTATCATCGCTCCCGACAATACGTTTATGAATACGTTCTTTATCGTCATCACTGCCCATACGTTCATAAGCCAGAAAGAAAACATCTGAAACAAAAACGAGATACTCCACAAAACTCCGTACCCAAGGAAGACACTCATTATAAACAATCCGAAGGCTCCGATGCTTATCGGTGCGGCTATTCCGACAAAAACACACGATACGATCATTGCCGGAACAAAATGGAATATCAGTTTAAAGCAGGCACTTCCCAAGTTGTCGGCAAGCATTCTGCCGTGAAAACTTACCGGCAGAAGCATTTCCGTAGCTATACTTCCGTCGATCAGTTTATTTGAAAGATAAAAATCATTTACCACGAAAAACGACTCCATTCCAAGCGACAAAATGAAGTTTGTGGTAACCATTGTCATGGTAATGCCGTCTACCGCTTCACGCCCTCCGTAAAGCGCTCTGTAAATCTCTACGTATATAACAAGTCGTATGAGTGTATTCAATATTCCCATCCAATGGTCGAGCCGATATGCGCTTTTCTGAAGAAAACTTTTTTTCGCAAAGGCCATGTAAGGAGATATTTTCATGCAAAAGCCTCCCCTGTATACATTTTCTGAATGATGCTCTCGATCTCCGGTTCCTTGACGGTAATATCCCTTACACTGTAATTGCCTAGTATCTCATGCATAAGATCGTTTACGTCTATGACATTGTTGTCAAAAGTAAAGCTCACTCTTCTGTCCGGCTTGTCCTCAATGACCACGTCTTCTATCGGTCTTACCTTTGTCTCTTCGCTGAATTCTGCGATAAGTTCCCTTGTTGTCCCGTACTTGCTTCTAATCTCGTGAAGGGAACCGTCATACATGATCGAACCTTTATCGATGATGATGAGTCTGTTACATGTCTGCTCAATATCCTGCATGTCATGAGTTGTAAAGATCATCGTAACTTTATCTTTTTCATTGAGTTCCTTTATAAAGCTTCTTATCGTCTCTTTTCCGATGATATCGACACCGATGGTGGGCTCATCAAAAAAGACTATCTCGGGGGAATGGAGAAGCGATGCCACAATGTCGGAACGCATTCTTTGTCCCAAAGAAAGCTGTCTGACGGGCTGATTGATAAATCCGCTCATATCAAGCATTTCCGTAAAACGACTGAGATTCTTCTTATACTTTTCATCCGGTATACGATAGATCGCCTTTAAAAGTTCAAAGCTGTCGATCACCGGAAGATCCCACTGCAGCTGAGATTTCTGCCCAAACACAACCCCTATGTTACCGACATAATCTTTTCTTTGTTTGTAGGGAGAATATCCTCCGACGGTGATACTTCCGCTATCGGGGCAAAGAATACCCGAAAGCATCATTATCGTCGTGGATTTTCCCGCACCGTTCGGGCCTATAAATCCGATCATTTCACCCTTCTCGATGGTGAAACTAATATCTCTAACGGCTTCTTTATACTCAAA
>JAEEGK010013373.1_pt1 | contig 18494 bp, 12 predicted proteins | sample 8958771 | NCBI WGS metagenome assembly JAEEGK01 (sample SAMN16246547, study PRJNA631951) | gut metagenome | biome: gut microbiome; feature: rumen; material: SC-attached | host: Bos | place: Iran: Karaj | collected 2018-10
AAATAAAAATTTGTTTTGGGGATTGGGGATTGGGGATTGGGGATTGGGGATTGGGCCCAATCCCCAATCCCCAATCCCCAATCCCCAATCCCCAATCCCCAATCCCCAATCCCCACGTTTATATAATAAAATCACTATTTTTTTTAATATTTACATTAAATAATTAAATTTATTTATTTTTATGAAATAAAAATAGAATTTTGTAAATTAAATTTAAAGTGATTCTTTTTAAATTGAAAAAAATAGATATTATATTTCAATATTAAAGAATTAAAATTTTCCTATTTTCATTCAATCATATATTCCAACAATTTAAATCAAATAAATGAAAAAAAAAATAATTTCATTTTTAAAACAACATTTAAGGTTTTTAAAAACTGATATAATATTTATAAGAAGGGCTATTCTTTTTATTTATTAAATTATATTAAAATGGAATTCAATGTTAACAATTATTATTTTCTCAATTTTACATTTCTTGAAATAATATGTTAATTGCTTTAATAATTGAGTTGAATAATTTGTTAAATTAGAAATTTTATCTTCCTTTTTTTTTCTTTTTACTTTTTAGACATTTATAATGTCTGATTGAATTTTTTTTTTAAATGTTATTATTATTTTTTATTTTTGTTGTTGCTGTTGTTATTGAGTATTATTTGTTAGTGGGTTTTTTTTGTAATGAGTGTGTTGTGTGGGGAGAGATGGGTATGTGTATGATAAATGTTAAAATTAGAGACATAATAATGTTTTTTTTTGAATTCAAATTTACTGAATGAAAGGGGAAGAATCTCTTTCAATAATGTGGCTTTTAATTGCTACTTCTGAATTGTTCTCCTATTGTCATATTTGTGATTATTGTTATTTATTGTTGATTTATTCAATTATTTATTTTTTGTTTTACTTTTTTTGTTTTGTTTCCTGATTGATTGAATTTTTAAAATTTTTTTGTTGTTTTTTTTCCTTTGTTCTTCTTGTCTTTCACTTGAATTTAAACATCTTAACATTTTTTTATGACAAAGAAAAAAAAATATTCAACAAATCACTCATAAAAAAAAAATTTAAACTTTTTTTTTTTAATTTAATTTTTATTCAGATTATTTAAATCTTCCATTTTAAATAAAACAGAGAATTTTATTAAGTAGCAATATATATAAAGTATCAATGAATTATGTTAAATATTCTTTTTTCAAAACAAGACCATTTTTCTTGAGTATAGTTTGAGGACAACCCAATTTTGAAAGACAAAAGCGAACAAAATCGTGGCAATTAAACGTCAAAATATTGTAACCATCAGGACCATAAATCCCAATTTTTTCAATTTCTTCTTGCAATTGATCAGGACTTACATATGTCTCACCACTCAGAGGCCCTTTTCCAAACGGAATCCAGACAAAATGATCTTTTCTCTCAACATAATCTGAATCACCTGGACGATGACGTTGATAACATAATCCTTCACCTGTTCCATACTCAAAAATGTCTTTATCCAATAGCAAAGCAATGTGTTGATACCCCATTCTTCTTGCAGCAAGTTTAGCATTGATATCATCATGCAAATATTCTTTGATAGTCATCAAATCACTAAGGCCACATGTGAATTTATAAGCATACGTATCATGTTTTTTTGAATGCATCTTCAATTCTTCTTGTTTCACTAAAAAAGGAGAATCACTTTTCTTATTATATATCTCCCTTAGCATTACATTTAATCCATTTATTTCTCTAATTGTAAGATTTCTTCCAAACTTAGATTCTAACTGCATTTGCCATTGTTTCAAAACATGTCTTGGAGTTCCCCAAGTAGACCATATGATATCCAAAGATATTGTTGAAGAATTAAATCTGCCGACTTCAGTAACCCAATCATACTTCATTGGATCATCAGGAACAGGAACAGATGATGGTAGTTTTGCATCATACTTTTCAAGCATCTTTTGAATTTCTTCAATGCTCATTTTTCCAATTTTCTCTGACATTTTTTGAGCATCTTCTTCAATATTTTCATTTACTTGAGGTTGATCATCTTCTACGTCTGTGTGTCTTTGAACCGGTTTCTCCCTATGTTTCTCTTCATCAATAAGATGATTAATCTGCGACATAACAGAGACAAAAGTGGGATTCTCTTTTTCTTTAGGAGGAAGAAGAGCAGAGATAATCGGAAGAAGATTCTCCCAGAATCCTTGTTGATTAAAAGAAGCACTTGCATCAGGAGAAGGATCCCCTATTAGGTGTGCAGTATTCCTTTTCCTTTTTCTTTGCATCAGAACAGGATTATCATCACAACCACAACGTCTCATAGTTAATAAAAAAAAATAAAATTAAACAAAATAAAATAAGAAGCATTCACTCACAAAAAAAAAAAAAAAATCAGTCAAAAAAATATTTGTGATATATATTATGTGTGCATGTGTGTGTGTTGTGTTATATATGCATATATAAATAATTAAACACAAAAAATATATATTGTTTAATCTGTTGAAAAGGAGGAAAAGGGTGAAAAAAAAGAATCACATAAGATATATATAATTAAGAAATATAGATATGCTAGACATTATCTGGATTTCTTTCCAAATAATTTTTTTCCATAAGTTCTTGGATTTGTTTCTTGAATAGTTCTCTGGTAAGAACAAAGTGATTTTTCAAGTTTTTTAAACTTCAGAGAAAAGAATTTCATGATTAAGCTTTTTACGTGCTTTCATGACATGAACAATTGAAGCTTGTGTTTCAAATCCACGAGCTTTTTCGATTTCTTCTCTGCCTTCATCTGTTTTAACTACTTTTCTTGCATTATATGTCTTAAAGCATATAATTGGAGGGATTCAAATTAAATTTTTTTTTTAATGATTATATTTTTTGATATATTTTTGTTATTTAAATTTTAACAGTTCATTTTTTATTTTTTTATAATATTTTTTTGTTTATTTATTTTATCATAGAATGATTTTTTGTTTGTTGTATGATATTTTTTTGAGATTTGTCTTTAATTTTTTGAATAGGAATTTGATTTTTTTTCACAAAAATATTTATTAGCCTTAACTTTTTTTGTTTTGATTTTAAATTTTTCTGTTTAAAAGTAAATTATTTTTTTATTATATATTTAATTAATATAATTTGTATATAGATAAAATTATTTTTTAAATTTGAAAAAAAATTCATTTTTATTAAATTTTGTTCTAATTTTTCTAATTTATAAAATTTTAAATTATTTCTCATTTGATTTAATTTTGGGGATTGGTGATTGGGGATTGGGCCCAATCCCCAATCCCCAATCCCCAATCCCCATTAATTAATTACTATTGTAAAAATATTAATTATAATGAATAATTAATATTAAATTATTCCCTTAATGTAAAAAACTACAAAAATTATTTTAAAAATTTTAAAAGCAAAAATAAAAATATATAAAAAAAAAAAATGATCTTTTATCAGAATTACCGTAAAGAATACATAAACCCATATCGAACAGGAGTAAAAATAGGAAATTACAACGAAGATTTATTTGGTGAAGAATTAAAGGCAAAATATAAGACTCGTCCATTATCAGCAACAACAAAATCAGAATATATAGACAAATATAAATGGCCAAAACCAACAATTCGTGATATAAAAGTATCAAAAAATGAATTTACAAATACTCAAAATTCAAATTTTGATTTGAATATAGTATTTTCAAACGAGAATTTTTCAGATTATATGAAATTATATCGTAAACAAGAAACAAATCCATATATATTAGAAGATAAAAATAAATTTTTACCAGAAGAATTAGAAGCAGATAGAAGAATGCAAATGACAGAAGGATTTAATATAAAATCAAATCCTTTAGTATATAACACTCAAAAGATTTTAAGTAATAATCATATTAATGATACTAAAGGATTATTTAATACGAGACAAACTGGAATTTATAATCCTTTATTAAGTGGACATGGTTGTCAAAAAAATTTCAATAAAGGTGATTATCAAACTATGTATAATTTAACTATGAGTTATAGAGATAAAACTGATAAAATTTTAAATCCTAAATATAAAGTTAATAATTATTGGATGAAACCTGTTAATGAAGTTAAAGACCAAAGTGATTGGGGATTTAGAAAATATAAAATAGTTGGGGATTGTAGTAAAAAATTTGATAAAATTGAAAATTAAATTTTATTGCTTTTTTTTAAATTAAATTTCTTGTTTTTTTCTAAAATATTTTTTTTAAATTAGATTTATTTCAAATCTATATATTTAAATTAATTACATATTTTACAATTATTATTTTTTATTTATGAAGTTATTATTATGTTGAACAAAAGAATTAGGAATATAATTTATGTTTAAACAATAAGATTCATTAATTTTTAAATTATTATTAATGTAATGATCTAAATCATTTTGATAATCACAATCAAGATTATTATTTTTTGTGTTTAAATCGTTATTTTTAATTCTAGGTATCAAAATAGTAGTTTTTGATTTTGTTTCTTTATTCAAATTTATACTTTTAGGATTGTAAGAATAATTTGGTAACTTATTAATACAAAGTATTTTGTTATTTCCAGATATATTTAATTTATTTGATTTTTCGAATGACTGATTATTATTTAATTCATTATTGTCAAAAAAATTTAAAGAATTATTACCAAATGAAAATTCTTTTTGTTTATTTTCTATTCTTTTTTTATTTAAATTAATGAAGTTATCATCTCTATTTGAAATATTATTTGAAAAATTGTTTAAATCTTCTGATTTATTACTCATAAAATTACAATTAAAGTAATTATTATCATTAATTTTATTATAATTTTTATTTTTTAAATTTAAATTAGTGAAATAATAATCATCATCAACTTTTTTAATTGAATTTTGAAATTTTAAAGTTTTAGATTCTTTATCAACAGAATTACATTTTGTACTGTTATTTAAGGTTTCTTCATTAAATATTTTATTAATATCATTTTTCTTCAATTTTTGATTACTTAACTTTTTATAATCATTAATATTAAAATATTCTTTAATACTGAAATAATTATTTTTATGAAAATAATCGCATAAAAAATTTAACGAGCCATTATTTGTAGAAAGAATTGAAGCTTTTTTTTTATTATCAAGAATGATTAAAAATAATTCAACATCACATAAAAGAGATAATTCTAATCCTTTTTTAATTAGACCTTTTTTTCTTTTATAATATGTTATTTGACGAGATAGTTGGTTATCTATCTTTTTTATTTCTATGGTTCTTTTCCCCATTTTTTAAAGATTATTCTAAAATTTCTGGTTAATTTAAATCAGGCTAAAATTAGTATATTTTTTATTTTTTATTTGGAAAATAAATAATAATAATTATTGATATCTAAGGTTTATTTAATAATTTATGAATTTTTTAATTTTTAATAATTAATATTATGTAAAAAAAACATAAATTATATAATTTTTTTATTCATTATCAATAATTATAATTTCATTTTTTTTTAATTCTCATTACTCATATCTTCATTAATAATATTATCATTATAATTATTTTTTATACATTCATTAGGAAAAAGAGAATTATTTTCTTGAGTTTTTTCTTTAAATATATTATCTAATAAAGTTTCATATTTTTTAGAATCATTAATTTCTTTTTGAGTAATTTTTTTAGGAATAAAATCTTCATTAATTAAAGTTTCATTATTTTCATTAATTAAAATATTTTCTCCTTTATAAATTATTTTAGCATCTAAATATTTAAAATTACTTTGATTAATTTTATTTCTTGAAGAAATAATTTTTCTAATAGTATAATCTTGGACAATAATATATTTTTCAAAGGATAATTTATAAAATTCAATTAATCCAAAAATTAAAAAAATTAAATACAATTCCCAATTAAAAAATTTAATATTAGTATTATCAATTTTAATAATTTTATTTTCATAATCACTTTCAATTTCTTTTTTTTCTTCAAGATTTAAATGAACATCTCTCCATCTATTTTCAGTGAAAAATTGATTTTTAAAAATATCATAATCATACATAGTAATAATATCACAGAAAATAATTTCAAATTTAATATTTAATTCAACAAAAAGATAATCATTTTTTTTATTAATGTTATTATCTAAATTTAATGCACCACTTATATCTCTACAAGAATAATATTGGAATTCTTTTGATTCATTATATGTTGTAATTCTATCTGAAAAACTTTCATTTGTTAAATTATTTATATTTTCATAATCTTCTTCTGAATTTATATTTGAATCATCATTTATTTCTTTATTTCCTAAATGATAACAATTTATTGAAATTGTTATTTTTGGTAATTTTTTTGTCAAATCTAATAAAATTTCTTTTAAAGTTTTTGATTTGTTTTTTTCTAAAAGGAATAAAAATGTTTTTGAAAATAATATATTTGATAATATATATAGAATGTAATTTATAATAAAACAAGTAATTAAAATATAACTTAAAATATATAAATTATTAGTTGAAGATTCAAATTTTTTAGAAATAATAAATGATATAATGAATATCCAAATTAAAATTTGAATAATCCAATTTGAAAGTGCTCTTTTTTTCCCAGTTGGTAATTTATTACTTTTTCCTGAAAGCATATTTAAAAAAGAATAAATTATAATAATTAAATTTCATTTCAAAAAACCAAGAAAAAAAATATATTAACCAATTTAATTAAAATAAAAAAATATAATAAATAATATATACAAAAATTAAAATTCTTTATTAATATTAGAATATTCTCTAGTATCCTCATTATTCTTATCATTAGATTCATAATTGTTTCCAGGAAATACTTTCAAAATATAAGTGAATCCATTTCCACATAAAATTTTATGAATAACTTTTCCATCATTATCATTAATCCAATTAACAAGAGAAGGATAATTAATTTTATCACTTTGATATAACCCAACTTCTCTATGTTCATTTTGTCCAAAACCATAAACTGAATTATTACTCATTAAGCATATAGTATGAAAAGCACCACAAGAAACATCTTTAACATAAATTTCATTTTTAAAAGGAAATTCTACTTTTAAAGGAAAATCAGAATAAATTTTTTTACTTAAATAACCTAATTGACCACAATCATTAGCACCAAAAGTGTATAAAGTAATATTATTCATATAATCACAAATAACACCTAAATGATGAAATCCACTTGAAATTTTAATGGCTTTTCCTAATAAATCAATTTTTTGAGGAATAATAATATCTTTAATACTACTATCATAATCATACAATAAATTACCCCAAATATAAACATCACCTAAATAACTTTTTAAAGCACAATGCATCCATCCACAAACTAAAACATCTACTGTTACAGGAATTAAATCAGCTTTTGAAGGATAAATTTCATATTTAATATTATTCTTATTTAAATCACTTCTTGCTAATTGATAATGTTCATTACAACCCCAACTATAAAAATTTCCTTTATTATCTTCCGCAAAAGAAAAATCAGAACCACAATATATATTTACTATAAATATATTATTTTTAGTAAAATATTCTATTTCATTTGGTTTATTTATACACTTTACTCCATTTATTATATTTGATTTATCAAATGATATTTGATATCCTAACTGACATTTATTATTTTTTCCTAATGAATATATTTTCCCTTCGTTTGTTAAAAAAAGTGTAAAACCATCTCCTGTTGAAATTTTCCTTATTTTATTTCCTGGAATTGGAAATATATTTTTTAAACATTTAAAAGTATCATATACTTTATTTTTATTTTCTGTTTCTCTTTTTGAATCAAATATATATTCTGTATTCTTAGTATTCCCTAATTGAAAATAATCATTTAAACCCCATGAATATAGATTATTCTTATAATCTATTGCAAATGTTTGACAATTTCCTACCCAAATTTTCTTATAGTGATTTGGTTTTAATATATTTGAAACATTTGAATATAGGTTTTCTCCATTTGCATTTATTGTGTATACATGAGGATTAATTTGATTTCCCATTATTAAAAATTTAAATTGAAATATTTTAATTTTTTTTATTTAATCAATATTTTTATTCTTTTTTATTAAAATAATTTTTTTTATAATATTTTTACTTTTTTCATTGTTTGATGTTAATGTTATGAATATTTTAACTTATTTTGAGTTTTAAAAATTATTTTTTATTTGAAAAGAAAAAATGAAAAATGAATTAAAATATTATAAAATAGATCATTTGAATAAAATAAAAGATTTAAAACCAGAAAAAGAAGATGAACTAACATTAGAATTAGTTACTTCAATGACACAATTACAAGAAGATAGAATAGGTAAAGAAATAAACAAATTTTTTGGAAAATTTTTACCTCCAACAAAAGATTTATTTAAATTAAATTTATATCTTAAAGACAAATATTTTTCAAAAAATGAAAACAAAATAAAAATAATTAACAATTTAGAAACTAACCTAACACAATTAATGAATAAAAATTTTAATTCAATATTTATAATGAATAAAAAGAATATACTATTATTATCTTCAGTTTTATTTTATTCATTTTATATAATTCAATTAAAAGATTATAAAATTAAAAATCAAAAAGATTTTTTAGAAAAAATATCTTCAATAGATTCTATGTCAAATGATATTTTATCAGAATATTTAAATAAAGAAAATAAAGAATTAGAATTAACATTAAAAAATGGTGGATCATCTTTTTCTTATCAATCATCAAATTCAGATATTTTAAATGGGAAATATAAATATTACAAAAAAAAAGAAAATAATAAACTAATCCCAAATGAATTAATAATTGTAAAAAATATATTATTTAAAATAAAAAAATTAACATTAACATTTGACACAAATGATTTATCAGAAGATTCAATAGAAGTATATTTAATAATATTATTAAATACAAAATGGTTATTTCCATTATTATTTGATATAGAATTAAATTATAATAATAAAAAAGTAGAAATAGATATTTCAGATTTTTTCAAAAATAAATTTGAAAAAATAACAAAAAAAGCAGAAATACCTTCAAAAACAACATATTATACAAAAGAATCAAATGATATAAATTGGAAGCCTTCAATAGAAGTGAATTTTGAAAATGAAATAGAAAATGAAAATTATAATTTTGATGATTCAAATTTTGATTTTTATGAATTAAATGATTCTTTAAGAAAAACTGCTGCTAATTCACCTAATGAAAATGAAAATAAATTAAATGAATTAAAATTTAAATATAAAAGTGTTAAACAAATTATTTTTGATAATCTAAAAGTTTTTGATTTAATGATTATTTACCCTTATTTTATTAGTTCTTGGTTTCAACAAATTAAAATTTTAAGTATTAATGCTTCTGAAAATTATTCTAGAGAAATTGATATTTATTTAAAAAATCAAAAAGTTAATTCTTTAAATTTTTCTTATTTAAAATTCTTTTCAAATATTGATAATTTAGCTCAATTTCACATAAATTTAAATGGATTAAATTTTCTTTCTTTTCATACAATAATTTCTATGATTTTTAGAAATTCATATTTAACTGTTTTAAAATTAAATATTTTTCCTCCACAAATTTACTTTCAACCAAGTAGTTTATATAAATTATGTAATTCATTAAAAATTAATTTAAAACCTATTTTTCAAAAAAATTCATTCTCACAATATAATCATAAAAATGATATTGATAAATTATTATTAGATACTTTATTAGAGCAATTTGAAGAAAATATGAATTTGTTATTTTTTGTTTTAAAAAATAAAGATAAATTATATGAGTTATTTTTTAATTTTAATTTACCTAGTCTTATTCTTGATAATGAATATTATATAAATGTTATTTTAAAATTTTTTTATAATTTAATTTTATTGGTTTTTTGCTCTGATAAAAATTATAAATTTTTTTCTTTTATTTCTCCTACTTTATTATTAGATTCAAGAAGTAATGAAGAAATTGATTATTTATTAAATAAAGTAGAAAGTGAAAAATCAAAAAATAAAAATAATTTAACCGATTTAACTCTTCAATTAAGATTATTAAAAGTTGAAAATTTACAATATTTAATAAATAATAATATTCAAAATTTATATTTAGGTGAATTTGATTTAGATACTTTTAAAAATTTTTGTACTATTTTTGATGATAAAAATTTTATAGAATCATCTCAATTACAAAAAATAAAATTATCTTTACAAAATACAATATTAAAATATTCTTTAGTTAAAGAATCTGTGGAAAAATTCTTAAAAGTGAAAATGAAAAAATTAAAAGAAAAAACACTATATACTTTTATAGAAATTGAAGAAGAAAACTTTTTAGATATAATAAATATAATAAGTTATGATCCAATTGAAGTAAATTGTTTTGAATTTAAAAAAAGTCAAAAATTTGATAATTCTCAAATATTATTATTTAATAAAGTAGATGTTCCGTATTGCACTTATAAATTCCAAATAATTAATAAATTCATTCAAACAATTATTGGTAAATATTTAAATCCAAAAAATAATGAAAGAGTTTATTTATATGTTGTAAATAGTGTTTTAAAATTTTTATATAAACCAAAAAATTTTAAAACTCTTTATATTCGTTTCAAAGAATCAAATTAAAAAATTATATAAAATATCATTTGTATATCATTTGTAATTAATTTAAATATCAAAAAAAAAATTCTTTTTAAACATAAAAAAAAATAACTTATTTAAAAAAAATAAAAAAACATTTTTTAAAAAAATGAACTCCCCTTCTAAAATAAGTATAGTTCTAACAGAATTTCAGAAAAGAAAACTAAAAGAAAAAAAGCTTCGAAATTTCCGTTTATGGACACATCAAAAAAACTTAAAAGGACAAAACATATGTAATAAAATAGATGATAATAAGGAAAAAATAAAATATGAAAAAGCAATATTAAATGATGAAGATTTAAATCCTCATAAAAAACAATTAAAATTTGAGAAAAAAAGAAAACATATAGAAGGATTAATACCATCAGATATATTTGTATCAAAAAAAAGTAGAAATGTATTAACAGAAGCATATGAAAAAATAAATTATATGAAAGAATTTACAAATTATTGGGAATTACAAAATGGAAAAAGATTACAAAAAACAACAAAAGAATTTTGTAAAGGAAGACCTTATAGTACAAATAATAATTTTCATAATTTACCTTCTCCTCAATTAATGGATCAATTGTATTTTAATCCTAAAAAACATAATAAACCTATTAATTATATTAGATATAATGATTCTTTTAGAAGAGATATTAATAAAGCTTTTCAAAAATATAATCCAGATATAAATTTACAATATTTAAAAAAATTAAGAATTGAAGATAATGAAGTTAAAAAAATGATAGATGAAATTAATAGAAAAATTAATTCAGAAATTGAAGAAAGAAGAAATGGAGATTATTATAAGAAAAAATATAATAAATTAATTAAAATGTATGATAGACCTCAAACAACAAATATGCATAAAACAAGAACAACAAATTTTAATTCTTTAAACTCAACAAATACTTTTAATATGAAAAAAAAAAAAAAAATTGATTATAAAGAAAGAGAACTTGAATTAATGGAAGATGCTCTTGAACCTTTATTTAATACTTTAGAAATTGATCCTATTATTAAATATATTGATGATACTGTTAAAGATGATAAAAGAAATAAAGATTTAATTCAAAAAAAACAAAAAGATTATTTCCCTAAAATTTTAGAAACTGAAAAAGCACTTCAAAAAATTCAAACTAATAAAATTAATTTAGATAATGAGAAAAATCTTGATATTGCTTTATCAAAAGTTAATGATGAACAAATTAGTTTGTTAAAAGGATTAGAAGATTCTAAAGAAATTTTATTAAATGATATTTCTGATAAAAGTGCTTTGATAAAAAAATAAAAAATATTTAAATTTTATTCTTATTTTTTGTCTTCTTTTTAATTATTTTTTTTTAATTTTTTTTATAAATATTTTTTATTTATTCAAATTTTATGGGTAAAAAACAATATTTTCCAAACAAATTTTTTCACTTCAATAAAAACAAAAATCACTTTTCAAAACAAAATAGAGATAAAAAATTAATCAAAAACATTCACAAAAAACTCAAAAATCAAAAATTTAAAAATCTGAAAAGTCAAAAACCAAAAATCAAATTCACTAAAAAGGGAAAAGATTATATATTTAATGAAATAAAAGTGAAATGTCCAAATAAGATAAAAGAAACAACCTCAAAAGATTTTTATAATAGATTTCACAATCAAATAATAGAATATGAAGAAAAAACAATTCCAAAAGGAGAAAATATTCAAAAAAGAGAAAAAACAATAAGATTATTAAAAGAAATAATAAAATCAAAATATCCTAATTGGAAAGTAAAATTATTTGGTTCATTTTCTCAAAAAACATCAACAATATATTCAGATTTAGATTTTGTAATATTTAAAAAAGAAAAAGAATATATAACAGATTTAGAGCAATTAATTTTAATAAAGAAATTATTATATAATAAAAGATTTGGATATAATATTTTATTAATTAAAGCAAGAGTTCCAATTATTAAAGTTGTTTGTCAAAAAACTGGAATTAGTTCTGATATAAGTGTTAATAGAAATAATGGTTGTGAAGCTGCTGAAATTATTAAAAATAAATTAAATCAATTTCCTATTTTAAGAACTATTATTATTTTATTGAAAGTTATTTTAAAAAAAAATAATTTAAATGATGCTCATATTGGAGGAATGAGTTCTTTTCTTTTATTTTCTATTGTCTTTTTCTATTTTCAAAAAACTATGAAAGAAAATAAAAATATCATTTATATTGAAAACAAACTTTTTCTTAATGAATGGGAAAATGATTTAAGTGAAAGTGAAGATGAAAATAATAATAAATTAAATACTAATAATAATTTAGATAATAATATTAATGAAAATCACAATTTAAGTCCTACTCATTATTCTTCTAATTCTTCTACTAGTTTTTCAAATGATAATTTGAGTGATAATTCTTTTAAAATGAATTATGGAAAATTTTTATATGGATTCCTTAAATTTTATGGAATGGAATTTGATTATTTAAGATTTGGAATTTCTTTAAGAAATGGAGGAGAATTATTCTATAAAGTTGAAAGAGAAAATATGGATTGTTCTGAATTAATTTGCGTCGAAAATTTCCAAGATAAAAATATTGATATTGGTCATTCTTGTCATAATTATGAAGAAATAATTATTTTATTTCGAACTTTATTACAAAAAATGGAATTTGCCAAAACAAAAGATAAATTTAATATTTTAGAATGTATGGGATTAAATTAATATATTTAATAAATTAACATTATAACTTATATATACTTTTTTTACATATTAAATAAATACATTATTCATATTCATTTAAAATCATTAAATAAGCAGGATTAATTTCTGGAGTTATTTTTGAATGATAATAATTTTCAATTATTTTACAAACTTTAAATCCAAATTTTTTATATAAATTTATTGCTTTTTCATTATTTATTGAAACATGAAGAAAAAAGTTTGAAATTCCTTCTTTCTTAGCATTATTAATACAATATTTTAATATTCTATAACCTAATCCTTTTTTTTGATATTCTTCTTTAACAGCGATTAAATAAATTAAACCTTTTTTATATCCTATTCTTTGAACTAAGCAAAAAGAAATAATTTCTCCTTGAATTTTAATAGAATAACTTAAATTATCTTTTATTACTGTTAATAATTCAGCTGGAGGATAATAACCTTCATCAGTCCAAAATGTTGTTGAAATTTTTAATATTTGACCAATATCAAATGATGTTATTAATGTAATATCATCTAATTCATTTATCTTTTTCATTAATTGTTTTTAGTGATAAAAAAATATTATATTATCAATAAATAAAAAAATTTTCATTTTTAAATATCATATAAAATATAATAAAAATTATCTTATAATAACAAATAATTATATAATATTTATTAGCAATACAAAAAAAATTAGAAAAAAAAAATATTATTATTTTGCTTCAATAATTTCAGAAAATTTTTTCATTAAAGCTGAAATTCCAATATTATTCTTAACAGAAATATTCATATTATATAAATGATATTTTTGTGAAAAATCATCAACTTCATTTTTATTAACAATACATTTTAAATCACTTTTATTCCCAATGAAAAAAATATCAATTTTTTCTTTTAATAAATCTAAAACTATTTTTTTAGCATCATTAAAAGATTGATAAGAATTTAAATCATAAAGAACAAAAAAGCAATCAACATCATCAATATCATTTAAATTATTAGTAACAATAAATTTTAAATCTAATTTTTTATCTTGACCCAAAACAAGAGTTTTACAAGAAATTTCATTTACAAAAGAAGGAATATAACAATTATCAAATTTATTATCACAATATCTCATTGAAAAAGAAGTTTTTCCTGATTCCATTGGACCACAAATAATTATTGTTTTTGAATTTTTTGATTTTTCTATTTTTTGTCTTTGTTTTATTACTTCTTTTTTAACTTCTTTTATTTTTTCTTCTTTTTCTTTTTTTTCTTCTTTCTCTTTTTTTTCTTCTTTTTCTATATTATTCTTTAATTTTTTTTTCTCTTCATTTATATCTGTTGAATCTTGTGTTGCTTCTTTTTTAGCATTTTTTTCATTATTTTTATTTATTTGTTCTTGATTTTTACTTATATTATTTTTTGATGAAATATTATTTTGTAAAGGAGAAAATGATGAATTATTATTTTTTATTATTTGTTGATTATTTTTCAATTTATTTTCTATTTTTTGTTTTTGAGGAATTTCTTTTGATGTATCTGGATTTGTTACATTTATATTATTTAATTTATTATTATTTGATATATTTTTTTTTTCATCTTCTAAATTATCTATAAAGAAATTTCCTCCTTTCTTATCTTTTGTTATATTTATTAAACAATTGCAAATAGGAGAATTTCCCATTTCTTAAATGCTTAAAATATTTTAAAAAATATTCTCAATGTAAAATTTAAATTATTTTATTCATAGAATTATTTTTCAATGAATAAAAAAAAGATGCTTCTTATTAATTTGAACTTTATATTGATTTTTATAATAATTAATTTAATAAAGAAATAGAAAAAAGATATTTAATTATCTTTTATAAACATAAAAAAAAAGTAAAATTAAATTATAATAAAAATTAAAAAAATATTATAAAAATACAATAAGGCTTAAAATAAATAACCTAAAAATAAATTAAAAATGAATAAAATAAATTAAAGCATTAAAATATATGTCTTCAATATTAAATTCAACAACAACAACTGAAGGATTAAATAAATCATTAATAACAAATAGAATAAAGAGAAATATAAAAGCAAGAACAAAATTAGTGAAATTATCAATAAAAGATTTTATATCAAATGTTCAAAATAAATCTCAAAATTCAAATATATCTTTTACAAAAAATTATTCAATAACTGAAAGAACAGGAGAAATGGAAGTAATAAAATTAAGAAATTGGGATAGAGATAATTTAATTCAGATTTCAAATGAATCTGAGAGATTATATTCTTCATTAAAACTTAAATATTCTAAATCTAAAAGTAAACCTAAATTAATTAAATTAGATTCTTTTCAAAAAATTTTAGAAAATTCAAATGATGAATTAAGAAAAATTATTAAAAATAAAACTAAAGCATCTCATAATAATATTATTCAAAATTTCATTAAAAAAGATAAAGAAGAACAAACAATATTATTATTAAATAATATAGCAAAAACTAAAAATAAATTTAATTTTTTTACAATTGAAAATAATCAACAAAGAAGTTTTGAATCAAATTTTGGATTTGATTCAAATTCATTTAATTTATTGAATGATAAAAAAATAAATTCTCAAATATATAGAAAAATAATAAAAGAAAAAAAAAATCAAGAAAATTATGAAAGAAGAAATTTAATGAATATATCAATTCAATATATGAATAAAAAAAATGAAAGAATTGAAAGTGAAACTGAATTAAGTAAAATTTTCACAGAAATAAATAACTTAACTTCAAAATTTAATGAACAAAAAAATAGTATTAAAGTAGAAATATTAAATGTTCAACAATCACTGGAAAATATTCAAAAAGAAGGAAAAAGTACAAAAGAAGAATTATTATATGTATCAAGGCAAAAAACAATAGAAATAAATACTTTAAATCAAAAATTAAGAAATTATCACAGAAAATATTTATTAGATTTAAAAAAACAAGAAGAAATAAAATTAAAGAAAGAAAAGGAAATAAATTTATTAAAAGAAGAAGAAAATTATTTAAAAATAATAAAATTAGGAATATTATCAAGTCAAAAAGAATATTATTTAGATATATTAAAAAAAGGATATGATGTAAGAGACAATGGATTAGTTTGGTGTATAAAAAATTTATTAGAATTACAAAGTGATTTAGAATATTCTCATTTTCCTAAATTTTTAAATCATCAACAATGTGATTATTTAATTGAACAAGCAAATATTGCTCTTGAAATTTCCCAATTAAAAATCATTGTTAAAGTCTTAAAAAATAAAAATGAAAAATCTAATGTTGAAAAAAAATTTGCATTTTTTAATCAAATGTATTTAAATGCTAAAAAAAATAAAAATTTAAGAAAGAAAAATCGAATTCAAGAAGAAATTGAAATGTTAAGAAAACAAAATAATCTTTTAACTAAAACTGATATTCATTTAAATAAAGTTTTTAATAATTTATTTACTAATCATAAAGACGCTTTTAAATTACAAAATGATAAGAAAATGGAAGAATTAAAAATTGAAAATATAACAAATGATTTAAAAGAAACTTTATTAGAACAAGGAGGAAATTTAAATCCAAAAAAAGAAAATATAGATTCAGTTTTTAATTTAATTGAACAAGATTCTGAAACCAAAGATTTTTTAGAAAATATTGTTATTTTAAGATTTAGACTTGATTATTTAGAAAAATTACAAGAAGATCTAAAAGAACAACAAATTAAACTTTTTAAAAATACTATTGAAAATCATAAAAAAATTCATAAAATATTAACCGCTGAAACTAGCTTACAAAACGATTTAGTTTTTTCTGCTTTGTTTGGAAATAAAGTTTTATCTTAATATAATTTTTTATAAAAATAAAATCAATAATTTATTAATAGAATATAGTTTAATGAGTTTTAATTTTTTTTATTTATTGAATATGAATATTAAGTTTTTAAAATTAATTTATATTGAAATAATCATATTTAATATTTCAAAAAAATTAATTAAGTAAATTCATTTTAAAAATCATATCTCTGCTAATATTGAAATTTATAATATTCTTAATTATTAATATAAATTAACTCAAACTTATTTTTTTATGTGAAAGAAATTATTCAATTAATAAATAAGTATCAAAAAGAAAAATCCTTTTTTATAAAAACCTATATATTTTTCATGGTATATATGAAATAAAAAAAAAATATATTTAATTTATAGACTTATATAATAAATTTAAAAGTATTGTTTTTAATTTATATGAATATAATGAAGAAGTAAAATCTTACCTTAATTATATCATTAAAACTTTTCATTACTTTAGATATTTGCTAATATCAATATTAGCATATGGATTAATTAAATTTTTAGATAATCTAATATCTTCATTCATTCTAGAAATAATATATTTAACATCAGTTACATTTAATTCAACAATATCTTTTAAAATTCTTTTTAAATCCCTAAATTGAGTATCATTTACATCAGAAGTCCAAGTTTTAATAAAAATTCCGTTATTAGGTTGCATTTTAAAATTTTCTCTTAAATTATCAATAATAATAGTTTTATTAAGATCTCTTCCAATTTTACTTAAATCTTTATAAACATTACATCCTATAATTGAAGTATGTTGTCTATATAATCTATATTTAATTATATCACCATTAATATCTAATTGATTTAAAATATTATCAGCGTAATCTTTTGTTCCTGCTGTAAAAGTTATTATTTCATATAAATTATTTAATTCATTTAAAAAATCTAAACAATAAGGTCTTACAAAGAACATTCCATTTATATGAGTGAAAAAAAAATGAATTAAAGTCTCATCCATATCTAAAACAAGAGTAAATTTAAATTTAGGTTCAATTGGAGGAAGAAAAGGAGCAATATTATTTATTGAATTTATTAAAACTGGTCTTGTTAATAATTTATTTCTATTTACTTCTAATTCTCCAAAAAGAATTGTATTTAATATTATGTTTGAAAATTGAGTTAATGTTTTTCTTTCTACTGAAATAATTAATTGATTTAACGCATCTCCATATGGTTTTATTAAAGAATATTTTAAATTCAATGTTGAATAATATTTTAAACTATTTGAACATTTATCTATATTTTTATTTATCATTGATAATAATTCACTATTTTTGTATACTTTGTTTAATTTACTTTCTACATATATTTTATTAAATCTTTCAGTAAAATCAGGTCTTAAATTTGTTTTTATCATATCTGGATAATTTATGTTTAATTCTTCATGGA
>JAEEGK010013375.1_pt1 | contig 18493 bp, 9 predicted proteins | sample 8958771 | NCBI WGS metagenome assembly JAEEGK01 (sample SAMN16246547, study PRJNA631951) | gut metagenome | biome: gut microbiome; feature: rumen; material: SC-attached | host: Bos | place: Iran: Karaj | collected 2018-10
ATTGTTTTTAAAAACGTAAAAATTATTTATTTTAAAAATATTAATTAAGATTTTTAATAATAAAAATTTCATTATTGATTAAAAATGATAAAAACAAAATAAATTTATATAAATTAATTTTGATTTTTTAAACTCTTTAAGTTTTAATTAATATTAAAATATTACCAATTATTTATTGAAAAGCTGTTTCAAATGAAAATTTCTTTGATCCTTCATTAACAAGGGCAATTGAGCAATTAAGTTTGTCAGAAGTTCCTTCTTTATATTTTTGGGCATAAGGAATTCCCATTCTTTTTTCATTTTTACTACATTTTTTTCCACACCAAATATAAATCATTTTTCCATTATCAATTAAGAAAGCATCATTTGTATCAAGTGAATCAGGAGAAAATTTAACTTCAGTCATATTTAATTTTCCTTCAGCATCAGATAATTTGAACATTTTTTTAGTTACTCTAGGCTTTCTTCTTGCTCTTAATTTAACTTTAGTTTCACCTTCTTTTAAGTATTTAGTCATAATTGCTTTTGTTCCTTTATCTCCTTCATCATAGAAAGTATATTTAGGTCTTCCATTTCTGGCATCTTTTATTTTCTGGCAAATTAAGCATGTACTAAATCTCATTTGTGGTTTTGTTTTTTCTCCTCTCCAAGCATAAAGTTCAAGACCAGTATCTAATATAAATGAGTCTTCTTGAGTTAAACTAGATAGGCATAAAGGTAATTCTTGAGTCCTTGGAGTTTTTCCGTCCATATAAACACGAAGAAGTCTTACATCCCATTTTTCTTGTTCTATTTTTTTGAAACCAGATTCAATACCACCTTCTTCGACAATAATTTGTTCAAAAAGGTTTTTGAAATCTTCAGATTCATTATCTTGTGCTTCATAGCAAAGATCTACAATTCCATGGAAAAAGTCATCAAGTTCGACAATTTTATATGCAGCTGTACCAGTTTCGTCTTTTGTTGATTGTTTTCCTACCCACATATATGCAGTATAATCAAGTGCATCATTAACTTTTGCTACATTAAGAACAATGAAAGAATCTCCATTATAAAATGTTCCATACATTTTTTCTGGCCATGGAACAACTGCAAATTTTTCAATTCTCCATATCTTTAAGCATGGTTCTTGTGGAATTTTGTGCCATTCAGGTTCATTTAAAGCATTATTATGTCTAAGATTTTTTTCTATATCGGTTCCAAAAAGAGCCATATTAGTATCTTCAAGAGCTAATCCTTCTGCCATTATATTATATATTATTCAATATAATTATGTTCTATATATTATTTTTTATAAAATAATTTTTATTATTTTTTTAATTTTATTTTGGTAATATTGTTTTTTTGAATTAAATATTAAAATAGTTTTTTTTTTCAATTACCAAATAAAATGACAAAAAATAAAAATTCAGAAAACTTAACTAAAGTCGAATCAATTCCTTTAAATATTTCATTAGACAAATTTAAAATATTTTTAAAATATCTTTTAAAAACTTTCTTAGACAAAAATAAAAATATTTCAAGAGATTGTTTTTACAAATTATTTCCAAAATTTCCTTATTTTGCAAAGAAAAAATTATTTAATTTTTTCTTAAATCAAAATAACAAAAATGATAATAATTTACCTATAAACGAATTAAAAAATAATATAATAAAACTTATTTATGGAAATGAAGATGAAAAATTAGAATTATTTGGAAATTTTTTTAATTTTAATAATGATAATTTTGTTCATTATGAAGATATAAGGCTTTTTTTTTATCATTTTTTCCTTTTTTCATATCAACAAAATTTTGATAGTTTAGATAAATCATTAGATATAATATTTAAAGAAAATAGAAAATTAAAAATTTCTATTTTTATTGAATTAACAAAAACTTTAAATTCTGATTTATTTTATTTATTCTATTTTTCATTAAATAAATTATTTTTTGGAAAATCAGATATGGAATTCTTTAATGAAAAATTAGAAAAGAAAAAACAAAAATCGAAAGAAAAATATGAAATAAAACAAGAATTAAATTTTTCATATGAAAATATAATAGAACCTTCAAAAGATTTATTTGATTATATAAATCAAAATTATAATTTAAGTTTAGAATATAATGTAATAGAAAATGATAATGAAGAAGAAGATTATGAAGAATTAGAATATTTAAAAAATTTTGAAGATGATATTAAAAGATGTAGAGAAAGTATTACTACTTCATATACTGATAATATAAATTTACATTCCAAAACTTTTGAAAAAAGAAAAATAAGTTGTAATATAGAAATAAGAAAAATAAAAGAACAAAAAGAAAAATTAATTCCAAGATTATCAAATGAATTTAATTTAAATAAAACTGATATTAATAAATTATTAATTTATAAAAAAATTGATACTTCTGTTTTTTCAAATAGAGATTATTTATTTTCCTTTAATCAAAGTTCTAGAAAAGAAGTATTTAGTAATGTATTAATGAAAATAAATAATATAAATTATAAAAATTGTGAATTGATATTTAGTGATAATTATTTATTAGTTAAATATAAAAAAAGAGATAATAATAAATTTTTAATTATTCCTTTATCTTATTCTTTCCCAAAAAAAAATACAGAAAGTGAGATTTTCGAAACAGAAATAATAAGCCAAATTTTTGAAAAAGAAAAATCTTTTATTTTTCAATTTCCAAATAATAGTAAAAGAAATACTTTTTATAATGAATTAAAAAGTTTTACAAATTATATTGATATAAAAGAAAAATATAATTTAATAGGTCAAATAGGAAAAGGTGCCTTTGGACAAACATTTTTAGCAACAAAACAAAAAAATAAAGTAAATTATGAAATAAAAGAAAAAAAAAATGAAAAATATGCAATTAAAATTATAAATAAATCCAAATTAAAAATTGAAAATATATTATTATACAGAAATGAAATAGAAATATCTAAAATATTAAAAGAAATATCACATCCAAATATTATTAAAATGTATGATGTATTAGAAGATATTGAAAATATATATTTAATAATGGAATATTGTCCGATTAATAATAAAGACCCAAATCATTTAAATTTCCAAAAAAAATATTTTTTAATAGAACAAGTAATAAAAGGAGTTCAATTTTTACATAGTATTGGAATTATACATAGAGATGTTAAACCAAGTAATATTTTATTAGGAAATGATAATAATTTTAAAATTATTGATTTTGGCTTTTCTGATTTAATTTCTCCTTTTGAAAATTTAAATGATACTTTAGGAAGTTTTGGATTCTTTCCTCCTGAAATTTTAAATAAAAAAGAATATAATTTAAATATTGAATATTGGAATATTGGAATTATGACTTTTCTTTATTTATATAATTATTTTCCTTTTGGAGAATGCTCTCATTATAATGATATTATGTTATTTGATGTAAATAAATTTATTAATGAAGATAATAAAGATTATGGAAAATATAATTATTATGTTAATAAAATGAAGCAAATTATTTTAACCTGCCTAAATTTAAATATTAATGATAGAGGATGTAAATTGAATCAAATAATTAATGATTAAAAATATTATATAATTATTTTAACAAATATATTTATTTTTAGATATGTGAAAATAGTGATGTGGTTTAAAATGTAATTATAAATAAGTTTTTTATACATTTTTATTGAGTATGATAAGAAAAGTTAATTTAATGATTATTTGTGAAATTATTTATTATGTATCTCTAAATTATTATATAATTGATATTAATATTATTAAAATATCTTTTATAATGTAAATAAAATTGATTAAAATGTAAAAATTTTTTTATTTTAATATATTTAAAAAAAGATAATCCCTTTTTGATTACTAAAAATATAGTTAAAGTAAATTAACTTGATATATTATTTTTTATTTTTTTATTCCTTTTACTATTTTATTAAATATTTAATTTTATATTTAAATTATCAATAATTAAATCAAAAATAATATCCAATTTAAATAATATTAATTTTAATTTGACTGTACATAAAAATTTAAAAACATTGAATTTAATTAAATTATATTTTTGATAATTTTAAACTAATATTTATATATATATATTTTAAACTTTATAAATTAATAAAAAAATTACCAAATCTAATTTTTTTATAAATATGTAGCAATTAAATATAATAATACTTATATTATAAATTAAATAAAAACGAAAAAAATGATTATTATTCTCTTTATTTAATACTCTACATTATATTAAATATATTTTAATGGAAAAAAAAATAATTAAAAAAACAAAATATATAATATGACAGAACAGATTTTGAAAAATTTAAATGAAGCAAAATTTCAAAATCATTTAAATAAAAATCAAAAGCATCCAAAACCAAAAAAGTATAATAAAAAACAAATAAAACAAATTTAGTGCTATAATAAATCCAAAATCATTTCCAAAAGATTTTTTTGAACCATTAAAAAAAGAAGAAGAAGAAAATATTTTATATAAATCTCAACAAATATATATTGATTTACAAAATGAATATGATGAAGATAAAGAACTTCTTGATTTATTAGAAGGAAAAGGTATTTTTAATTTATATAACTATAAAAAAATTAATTTTTTTAGATATTAAAGAAAAAAAAGAGAATAATAAAAAGAAAATTTTATGTGAAGATGTAATTCCTGAAGAAGATGAAGAAAAACAAAAAACAGAAATGAAATTTTTTAATAATAAAAAAAATAAAGATAATAATGAAGAAAAAGAAAATGAAGAAAATGAAATAAATGATAAAATATTGCCTCATCAAAAAAATAAAAAAATATCATATTTAAAAAAAATGATAATAGATGTAAATAATAATAATTTTAATTTAAATGAAAGAAATTCTTTTTCTCCAAATTCAAATATAATTCAAAATCAAAATACTATCAATTCAAATAATATAAATTCATATAGTATAAAAGGAAATCCTCTTTTTACTTCATGGAATAATAATAAAATAATTCAAGAAAAAGAAAAAGATAAAGAAAAAAGTCAAATATCAAAAATTCTTTCATCAAGTCAAAATCATAAATTTGATATTTATCTTCCAGAAATAAATAAAAATATAAACAACATAAATTCAAATAATAAAAGTTCTAACAATCAAAATAACAATAATAATAATATAAATATAAGATCATTAAAAAATCTTTTAAAAAAAAATACTTTAAATAATAATAACATAAACTCTAATTTAGATAATCAATCAATAACAAATGAATCAAAGAAAATATCAAGTAGAAATAATACAGAAGAATTAAGTAAAGAAAGAATAGATTTAATGAGTAAAAAATTCTTATCAAATTTAAATATTAACTCAGCATCAAGTAATATAATAATTCCAATGATTCCTTTAAAAAGACCATCAAGTAATTTTAATATTGGAGAAATTGAATTAAATAATAGGAAAAATTTTATAAAAAGAAATAGTAATAATAATAATTTTTTTGAAAATAATCAAAGAATTAAAGAAAGAATTAAAATTTATTCTGCACCACATCCAAATGTTAATACTGATAAAAAATTAGATAATATTATTAATAATAAAGATGGAAGAAATAAAAATTTTGGAAATATTATTTATAATGATAAATATAATAAAAGGAATTTTAGTATTGGAAAAATTCCAAATAAATTACATAGAATTAAAATTGAAAAAGGAATGATTAGTTCTAAAATAATTGATTGGAATTATAAACATATTTCTATAAGGAATAATAATTTAAATTATGAAAATAATAAAATTAAAAATATGATTAATAATAATTCAAATCTAGGCAATTTTTTCACATTCAAAAAATCATCATTTTAAATATACAAAAATATGAATTTTTTAATTTATAGAAAGTATTTAAATCAGTATTGAAAATTTTTTGAATATATAAAAATAAGATATAAATTAATCAATACAAAAAAAAATTTATAATTTTACTTAAGATAAAATTTATTACATTTATAAAAAATATATAATGAATAATAAATAAAAAAAAATTAATAATTAAATTAAAAAAATAAAATAAATATAAAAATTAAAAAACATATAAAAAATAAAAATGGAAGATGAAATAGCAATAAAAATTCAAACTTTAGATAATTTATTTCCAATAACAATGAAACATTCAAACACAGTAAATGATTTAAAAGAAAAAATAAATGAAATGTTTAATATTCCAATAATAAATCAAAGATTAATATTTCAAGGAAAAATACTTCAAAATAACACAGAAAAACTAAAATATTACAAAATAACAAATGAAAGTGTAATTCATTTAGTAGTAAGAAAAACAACATTTTCAGATGATAATACAATAAATACAAATAATATAAATAATCAAAACACAATAAATAACTTAAATTCAAATTTAAATGAAGAGAATAATATATTTCAAAATAATAACAATAATAATATTCCTTTCTTAAGTTTTAATAGAAGAAATAATATGCGTCATTTTCGTCAAAGAAATATTCATTTTGACACAAGTGACTGTATAGAAAGTTTATATCAAAACATTATAACAATATCAAATATAATAAAATGTAAAAATAAATTTAATTATCCTCAAATTCTCCAATCAAAAACAATAAAACCATTTAATTTAAATAAAAGAAAATTTGAAATTGGAGAATGGATTGATGTAAAAGATACAATTGATCAATGGTTAGAGGCTCAAATTATAAATATAAGAACAATAAATAAAAATACTCAAATTCTAGTTCATTATTCAGGATGGGGAAATCGTTGGGATGAATGGATTGATATTAAAAGTCAAAGAATTGCAAATTTTAAAACTTATACTTTACAGAGTCAAAACTCAATTTTTTTATCACCTTATCCTAGTATTAATGTTGATGGTTTTATTAATAATAATTTTGAAAATCAACATAGACCAATTGATGTTTTTTATTATTTTGATAAAGTTTCTTATATTATGAATGATATTAATAAAAGTATTGAATATATGAATAAATTAAGAAAAAAAGGTTTTGGGGGAAATAGTAATTTAAATAAGAATGAAGATAATTTCTCTGTTAATAATGAAGATAAAGAAGATATTAATATTAATGGAAATAATAATTTTTTAAATTTAAATAATTTTATTCCTTTTTCTATGAATGAAACTGAAATTTTAATGATTACTTCTCAAATTATTCCTATTTTAGATAGATGTGGAAGATTAATGAGTGATTTAAGTTTGTTACTTTCTCATTTAATTTTTAATCCTAATTTATATCCTCATTTACTTTTTGGAAGAAATAATAATGAATTATCTGATTCTATAAGCTGTACTAGTGGCTATTCAATGTATACTAATGAAAGTAGTTCTATTTATAGTGGTATTACTGGACATAGATTTATGCAAGATAGAGATAATAATATTAATAATATTAATATTTTAAATGGATTAAATAGGAATAATCAAAATAATAATGTTAATAATAACAATAATAATAATAATAATAATATTAATAATAATATTTCAAATAATAATATTAATACAAATTTAAATAATAATATTAATATTAATTCTAATAATAATAATAATTTAAATAATAACATTAATAATAATAACAACAACAACAACAATAGCACTAATAATAATAGTAGTAATAATACTTTTTCTCATCCTAGATATTATATAAATTCTTCTTCTTCAGAATTACCTTTTATCCAAAGATTAAATTTTTCAAATAACTTACATCAAAATAGTAATTTATTAAATCCTTTTGATTTTTTCCCAAAAATAAATTTACAAATTCCACCATTATTATCACCAAATGAAATAAATATGGTGAATGCATATAATCCCTTAGATGAACAAAACATATTTTTAATAGGTAGAAATGTTTTAATAGATAATTCGAATAACAATATAACAATGAATCAAACACCAAATCACAATTTTATTTCAAATATAAACAATCAAAATAATTTGAATAATTTAAATATGAATATTAGTGAAAATAACATAATAACAGAAATGAATAATACAAAATCAAATGATAATATAAGTGAAGATAATCATTTTAAAAATTTAAATTATACTTTTAATAAGAACTTTACTCATATTCATAGAGCTGGAAGTGTTACTAGTAATAGAAGTACAAGAAGTGCAGAACAAATGTATACTAAAGAATATAAAATATTCAAATATGAAAATGATCAAAATGATGTTAACTTAAATTTATTGAAAAATTCTTTAAATAAAGATAATAATAATTATGAAAATTATATAGAAAATTTATCTTTAAAAAGTGATAAGAATTTAAGTATGAAAAATAAGAATTTAAGTTATAAAAGTGTAAGTGAAGTTGATGAATTTGGAGAATATGAACAAGAAGATGATGAAAAAAAAAAAGATAAAGATAATATTACTATTACTAGTCATAGAAGCTTAGAAAGTGGATATATGAAAGAATTTCTTGATAATGATGATAATAATAGTAATATTTCTAATAATAATTCAATTAATACTAACTCAGTTAATACTAATTTAAATATAAATAGTAATACTTTTAATATTAATAGTTTTAATCCTAACAATAATAAATAAAATTATTTGAGTTAATTTGGATATTATTAACTAAAAAAAGTGAGTTTTTATATTTTTCTATTGAAAAATAATTGCTTTTATTGAAAATATAAAAAATTAAAATTTATCATAGAATAAATATTGAATATTTTTTTATTAAAAAAACCAAATAACTCATATTAAAAAATATTATTATATTTTTTTTTGGTTTAACTATTAATTAATATTTAATATAATTTATATATTAAAGAAAAAATAATTTTAATAAAAATAATTTCAAAAAATTTTATATATTCATTCATTTATAATATTTATCTTCTCATAGAGTCTTTTTTATTTGTTAATCTAGCTACTTCATTAGTTAATGCAACCCATTCAAATATTATTTCTTCTTCTTGATTATTTTTAATATCATTTATTTCTTTTTGTTTTTCTTCTTTTAATTTTCTAATTGTTAGAAATTGTGGTTCATATTTAGAATATTCATTTAAATATTGTTTTAATTCATTTATTCGTTTCTCATATAAATTATTTTGATTTTTAAGATTTTGAACTAAATTATAATCATTTTTAACTTTTTTTTCTTCTTCTTTTAATATATCTAATTGATTATTTAATTTCCTTATTTCTAATTTCTTTTCTTCATTCTTATGTTTTAATTTAAGTGTATCATTTTTTTTTCTTATAATATCTTTAATTGTTGTCAATCTAGTTACTTCATTTGATATAGAACTCCATGTTAATATTAATTTTTCAGCTTGATCGTTTTTAATTTTAATTTCATCTATTTCTTTTTTCTTTCTTTCTTTTAATTCTCTAATTCTTGCTAATTCTGGTTCATAATCATTAAATAATTTTAAATGTCTTTTTAATTCCTCTATTTTCTCATTATTTCTATAATTTTCACGAATCAGATTATCAATTTCATTATATTTAGTTTCAACTTTTCTATATTTTTCTTCTAATTCTTTTTTTTTTTTTATTAATTGATTAATCATTAATTTTTTTTCTTCAATATTTTGTTTATCAAAATTTAATTTAATATCTTCAATAGTTTGATCAATTTCTGTTGTTTCATTTTCATCATATCTTCCTCTTCCTGTTATTTTTTTTTGTTTAACAATATTAAAAAGATCAATAAAATATTCCAGAAGAATAAATAAAAAATTAAATACAATAGGATAATATTGTTTTTTATTAATTGGTTTTTTACACTTAGAAAAAACATTATTTATAATTACTAAATGCGAAGTTGCAAATATGAAACTTATTGCTGATATTATCATGTTAACTATTGTAAATTTAAAATTTAAATTTTGGTTTTCCCTTTTTGATAAATTAAAAAAAATAGAGAAAATTATTAAATTAATTGTACTTAATATTAAAATAACTATTTCAAATGCTAATTGTATTTTATAATAATTCTCTTCTAAATGACGACTTTCATCACAAAATTTTAAGTTAATATCATCAATTGTATTTTTAGGTAAAGATGTAAAAAATAATACAATTGAGTCTATTTCTACTGCAATTCTTAAACCTAATGGTATTTTTATGAATATTGAATTCAATAAATCACTTATAAATTGACCCATTTCTTAATATTTATAATTTTTATTTATTTTGCTATAATTTTTTGTTTTATATATATGCTTTTAATTCTGAAAAATATCTTTTAATATTTAATTTTAAGCATTTTTTAATTCTTTACAAACAAAATTTATATTTTTAAATTTTCTTTAATTAAATAAATAATAAAGATTTAATTTTAAATTATTTTATTCTTTTAACACAAAAAATAAAAATTTTTTTAAAATTTATAAATATTATTATTTCGAAATGTAAGAACTATATATAAATAAATATATATTATCCTTTATATATTTTGTGGATACTGTATTTAATCTTACAAAAAAATCCACTATATATTATAAATATATAAAAACTATGATAAATTTGTTTTTGAATTTTTAATTTAATTTTTGATTATTTTCACATTCCATATTACCTTTTATTTCATTCATAATTCCTTTAAAATTAAAAAATTGTTCATTCATTTGTCTTATATCTACACAATTACAAACAAAACTAATTAAATAATTTAAAACAGAATATAATTCAATATCAGATTTATCACCATAAAAAGAATTAATTAAAATTCCATTTGATAAATGTTCCATAAAAGAATAAAGTGAATTATCAACAATAACAATTTTATCTAAATTTTCAAAAAGTGATAAATCTTTAATATAAATTTGACCATTTATATTAATACAATTTTCCCTGTAAAACGTCATTTTAAAAATTTGATTTTTCGGGTCTAAAAATTTAATAATTGAATCTGCATATTCTTTTGTTGAAGCTGTATAAATAAAAATATCAAATTTTTCTTTTAAAATATTTAAAAAATCATATATTCCAGGTCTTAAAAAAACTCCAATTGAATAATTTGTTTTCTTATCATTAAAATTAATTATTGTATCATAATTATTTAAATTTTTAAATATTCCTTCAAAATCAGCATGAATTAAAGTTTCATCTAAATCTAAAAGTAAAATTTGTTTATTTGAATTATTTAATATATTTTTGATTTTATTTTTTAAGATTTCATTATTTATTTCTTCTTTTTTTTCTGTATTTTCTTTATCTTTTATTTCATTATTTAATATAATAATAGAAGTAAGAGCATTTGTAACATAATTTTCGTAATTTCCAGCATAATTAAAAGATGAGTCAACAATATGATTTAAGTAATTATAATTTGAAATTTTTAAGTTAATTGAAGACTCTTCTTTTATTTTTAATTCATTTTCATTTTTTTCATTCTTTGATTTTGGAGAAAAATTTTCTTCTTCAATTGAATTTAATTCTAATACTCCTTTACATTTAATTGGATTTGAATTATCACAATTTAATTCATAATCTTCTTTTGCTGACTCATATGAATATTTCATTTAATTTTTACTTTATATATTTTTTTAATTGCCTTTTTAAAGTAATTTAGGTTGTCTATAAAAATTATAATATTAAAAGTTTATGACGTGTTTATTTTAATATGATATTTCAATTATGTTGTTTCTTTAATATTCAATTTTTTTTAAATGAGTTTAGTTATATTATTTAATTTTTTGATTATTTTTGTTTTAACTATTTTATTTTTGATGAAATTATTTTTTTGTAAATTAGTTTTTACTTCATGTATTATTATTATTCATGTTTATATTTTGATATATAATTTTTTTTTTGAATTATAAATTTAATAATTATAATAAAATAAAAATACGTTTTTTTAAGTCAAAAAATTTAAAAGATATTTATTAATATAAATACATAATATAATCTTTTTCATATTTTTCATATATTTTTTAATAAATTTTAAAATATAGGTTTATTTCACATTTTCAAGTTTATATTTTCAAATAAAAAAAATAGTTTTAACACAATCTTCAAAAAATTTAAAAACAAACCAAAAAAAAAATAATAAAAAAAATAAAAAAAAAACCAAAAAAAATATTTAAAAAAAATATAAAAAAACATAAAAAAAACCCAAAGAAATTTAAACTTAAAAAAAAATGAAAAATTACTTAAGTCCAGAAAATTTAAATTTAGAAACATCTCAAAATTTAAAAGACTTAATAAAAGCATCAAGTGAGATGGATGGATGTCCAATAAAAAATATATTAAACAACGAAACAAATTCAATGTGGTTAAGTGGAGAAGGAATGCCACAAGAAATAATAATAAATTTAAAAAGAGGAATATTAAAAGAATTTCCTAAAAAATTATCAGCAGTTGCAATTTATTGTTGGCATGCATATCCAACAAATCCTAAATTAATTGAAATTCAAATTTCAAAAAATAATGAAAATAAATTTAATTCTTTAGGTAATTTTGAATTATATTTAAAACCTGGAACACAATTATTTCAATTAGATGATGATAGTGAATTTTTAATAAATGAAAAAATACAAAAAATTATTTTAAAAATTATTATTAAAGAAACTTTTAATGGAGATAGAACTTATATTAATAATGTTTATTTATATGAAAATATTGATATGAATTTTATTAATGCTAATAATATAAGTGAAGATAATGTTAATTTAGGTAATAATAATAATAATAATAATGGTTTAAGTGATAGTAGTTCTATTATTTATTTGAGAGAAAGTAGAGAAAAAAATTTACCTAGAAGTAATTTTAGTACTATTGGTAAAGATAAATTAAATAATCAATTAAAAGATAATTTAAATACTTTTAGTAAAGATTTAACTGAAGATTTATTAGATTTAAAAAGTAAAGATTTAGGCTTAATTTCTATTAATAATTTAAATTCTAATCCTACTATTAATTTAAATAGTATTAATTTGAATAATAATTTAACTTCTGAAAATAATATGTTAATTAGTGATAGTGAATTATCTGAGAGAAAATCTATTAATAGAGATAGAAATTTATTTAATAATGATTTAAATGTTTCTTCAAAAATTTTAGAAGAAGAAGAAGAAAAAGAAAAATCTTCTGTTTTTAATTCAGTTAAAAAAAGTAATACAACATCAAAAATTTTTAATCCACTAAAAACTCAAAATAGTAATTTAAAAAATAATATTATATTAACAAGTACAAATAATTACCAAACAGAAATACAAAAAGAAATATATAAAAATAATGAAGAACCAATAAATGAATATATTCAAAATGATAATTTAGATAATTATAACAATAATTTAATATTTACATTACAAAATGATTTTAGAACATATCAAAAATATACAGAAGAAAAATTTAAAAATTATGATAAAAAAATATCAAATATAGAAAATGAATTATATGAAATAAAAGAAAAAATATCAAAATTAGCAGAAAATTTATCAACTTTTGTAGATGCACAAAATGCACAAAATCAAACAATTTATGGTTATGTATTAGGAGAATGTAAACATATGATTGATTCTCAAATCGTAAAAGCAATTAATAATTTAGGTAAAATTTCAAATTTAAATAGTATTGGTAATGTTAATAATAATAATTTTAATAATAATGAATCTTATTATAAAGAAAATGAATCTTATATGAGTTCTCATTTAGTTAATAATAATGATGATAATAATTTAAATCAAATTCCAACTGAAGAAAATCATAATATTAATAATTTTATTAATATTAGTGGTATTAATTCTAATAATAGAAATATTTCTAATATTGATGCTAGTAAAGTAAGTGAATTTGAAAGGAAATTAGATTTTCAATTAGAAGAAAAATTTGCTAATTTTAGTAATAGATTAGGAAAAAAAATATCTGAAACTATTTTAAAACCTTCAATTGAAAAATTAGAAAATATGATGAAAGGTAATTTAAATGAAGTTAAAAATTCTTTGAAAAATGTTGAAAAAAGACAAAAACAAAATTTGAATAATTCAAAAAAAAGTCAAAATAGAAAAGAAAATATATCTAAATTATTAGAAAAATTACAAGAACAAGTACCAGATGAAAACACATATAAAGATTTTCATAGAAAAAATAAAGTAAGTTCAAATAGTAGTAATAATAATAATAATAAAAGTATTAATAATAAAGAAAAAGATATAGAACCAAAATCATATAAATAACAATAAAAAATATAATAAATAAAACAAATCATTTAAATATTAGAAAAAAAATATTTTTTTAATAATTAAAAATAAAATTAAATTTAAAAAAAATGTCAAATGATAATTTAGAATATTATAGTAAATTTTTAACGTCATCAAATCGTTCAAACTTTCCAAAAAATAATATAAATTTTAATATAAGTTCACCAACATATAATGAATCAATAACTGCATCAGTCCAACAACCAGAAATTTCTAATATGACATATAATTTATTTATTAAACAAAATGGTGATTTACTTTCCCAAAATTTTTTTAAAAATAAAATGGAAGAAAAAAATGAAGAAAAAAATAAAAAAAATAATAAGTTTAATAAAAAAAATTTTAATGCTTATAAAAATAATAATTCTGGAAGATTAAAAGAAAATAATGAAAAAAAAAAAGAATTATTAGAAGAAATTATTCAAGCTAATAGTAAATCTATTAGAAGTAATAAAAATTATATTGATGAAAAAGATAACGATTTTAATAATGAAGAAGGAAAAGAAAATATAGAATATAATGAATTAAAAAAATTTAATTCTGATGATTTAATTTCTAATAATGTAGTTGAAATTAATTTAGAAAATGAAATTGAAAATAAAAGAATTAATTTAGAAAAAAAACATAAGGAAATAATTAACAATAATCTTCCTGATATATATGAAAGTATTAATAAATTAATTAATGATAATAATTTTTATTTTATTAAAAATAAATATGAAGATGTTTTAAAAGAATATAGTTAAATTTTAAAAATGAAAATTTTAATTCATTATTTTAATATTTTTGAATAAATATTATTTTTTATAAATCAAGATATAAAGTATTAATTAGATAAAAGTTTTATAAAATATAGTTAATAAAATATTTATAGTAAAATGAAAATAAAATCTTCAAAATAAATGAAAAAAAAGTTATATTTAAAAAATTTATAAATAAATAATTAAATTGAATTTATATAAAATGGAAAATGATAAAATAATTGAAAAAAATAAAGACTTTCTAAAAATACATTAATTATTTATGATAAATTAAAAAGGTTTTATAATAATAATACAATAAATGGATATCATATTATGATTTGAATAATATAAAAAGAATTCTGTGTTTTGTTAAAAAATTATTAATTAAAATTGTTTTTTATGATGTTAGTCTACAAATTATAAATGAAAATTTTCAAAATTTATAAATTAATATAATTTTAATTATACAATAAGTAAATATAAGGAAAAACTTAAAAAAGCTATTTCTTATTTTAAGAGTAAATTTAAAAATACCCAATCAAATGATAAAGATAATATTGAAAAAATTATATTGAATAATTAAATTTATAAACCAAAAAATTAAGAAATAATTATATTATAATGATATATTTTATAAAAATTGTTATTCTTATTTAATTTTAAATAGATTAATTAAAATAATTTTATTATTAGAAAAATTAAATGAATGACAAAGAATTAAAAGAATATGATTTTAATGGAGAATCATCTTTAGATAGAGATTATTTAATTATAATAAAAGAACACAAAACAAAAATACTTAATTTTTTATTAAATAAATTATTACATGGCACAGAAGCAAATGATAAAGATGAAGTAATATTTTGTATAAAAAAATATATTTATTTAAATAAATATCATAATATTCCAATTGAAGACATTCATTTAATTATAATTGCATTAGATAAATTAATAAGAAATAATTTTACTGATTTACCTTTTATTGAAACTATTCAAAAATTTCTTTCAAAAATTTTTCATATTTATAAAAGAGAAATAAAAATAAATATTGATTGGAAAATATATTTTAAATTATATGATATTTTATTAACTTTTACAAGAACAAGTGCAATTAATATAACTGCAGATAAAGATGATGCATTTTTTGATACTAATGTTAAATTAATTTTTAGAGCACAAAAATTTTTTCTTATAACTAAAGAAGATTATGAATATATTAAAAAAATAATTTTTATTTATTTTTATTCTATTCAAGTAAGTCAAATTGTAGTAGGAATTGATATTTGTAAAATGTTTATTAATTTTGATTATTTATCTGAAGATAAAGAATTTCAAGAAGTTCTTTTTAATTTATTAAAAGAAAAAAGTGAATATTCAAATTCAATTTTATCAATATTTAGAAAAATAATGAAAAAAAAAGAATTATTAATAGATAAAGAAATTTTTATAAATTCCTTTTTTGATTTATTAATAAATTACTTTTCAATATCTCCAGATAAAATTGGAAATAATTCAATAAAAAAGAAATTTGTATCTAAATCAGAAGATACTAACAATAAAATAAATAAAGATAATTCTAAATCATCATATACAATTTCATATTCAATGTGTTGGATTTTTGTAAAAATTTATACTGATGATTCATTTAAAGACTATGATAAATTAATAAAAAAACATACAGAAGGATTTATAAATTTTATGAATTTAAATTTAGGCGAATCTGCAGAAAAAGAATTATCTTCTGCTATTGTTTCAGTATTATTTGATATGTTACATGCAGCTCAGAAAATTTTATTTAAAAAAAAAATTACTTATTTAAATAAAATAATGACAAATAAAACTTTTATTCCTATTGAAGAAAATAAAAATAAAGTTTTATCATTAATTAATGTTTTATTACCTTTAATAACAAAATGTTTATTTTATTATGAAGAAGATGGTTCTTTAATTATGGAAGCTTTAACTGAAATTGCTTATTCTTATGAAATTAATGATAAAATAATGGAAATTTTTTGGGAATTATTTGATAATATGGAAAATGAAGTAAATGTTTTTTTATCAAAAATAGGAAGTTTTATAAAAGTTTTTATGCATATTACTAATTTATCAATTAAAAATTCTTCTAGTACAAAATTATTAAATAAAATTATTTTAATGATTCCTGATTTAATTACAAGTGCAAATGAAGAACAAAATATTGATATTTTATTTGTTATGAATAGTATTTTTGGATTAATTAATGAAAAAAAAGATGTTGATATTTATAAAAATAATGAAGGATTTAATTTAATTATGAAAAATGCTTTTAATGTTTCTGTTGAAATTGTTATTAGAATGTTACGTTTATTTGATTTTATTTCTAGTAATCAAATTCAATATTTTTTTTTTGATTTTGTTTTTTTATGTTCTAAAATTAATACTGATGAAAATAAAAATAAAATTCAAAATTTAATATTAAATTATCCTAATGATAATCATATTCCTGAAGAAAATGTTAATGTTTATTTTCTTTTAATTTATTATCTTAATATGGAATTAAGATTAAAATATGAAATTTTATGGAATAATGCAATGAAAACATTTTTAACTAAAGATATTAATGAAAATTTATTTATAAAACAATCACATAATTTAATTGATTATGAATTAAAAAATATAAAATTTCAAATTGAGGAACATAATAAAAAAAAATTAAAATTTTATAAATCAATGTTTTCTTGTTTTGAATTTGAAACTTTTTTTCCATATAATGAAAATATAAAAAATCAATTAATTCAAATAATAATTTTATGTTTAAATAATAATAATATTCATTATAGAAGAGTTGGATTTACTTTATCTTCAAGAATAATAAATGGAATATTATGTAGAAGATATTTAAAAGATGAAGAATTAAAATTTTCATTACCAAAAAAAGATGATATTGAATTTAGTATAAATTTCTATCAATTAATAATTGAGCCATATGTAAATTTTTTTGAAGAATTAATTAAAAATTTTAATGAAAATTTAAATGAGTTAGAAGGCGAAAATAATAAATTAGATCAAGATAAACTTGATGATTGGCTCATTGATAATTATTTTGGTGAAGATGAAATAATAGATAAATTAACTATTTTATTAAAAATTGGTAAAATTTTCACTTCAGAAATGGATAATCCATTTATGTTAAGTTTATATAATGAAGATTATAAAGAAATATATTTAATTAAAGAAAAGATTTTAAATTTAGTTTGTGATTTATATCCTTTTTTGCAAAAAACTAAATTATTAAAAAACCAAAAAATATTAAAGTATTATTTAACTATTATAATGTATGATACAATTGATCCTTCAAAAAATGCTTTAAGTAGATATTCTTCTTGTATTAAAAAATTAAAATTATATTATGAACATTTATTTAATGCTGAATTAGGTTTATATGATTTATTAGAACATCAATTTTTTTATTTTGCAATGTTAAGATATTTTAAAATTGATCTTGAAATAAATTATTCTTCTCAAAAAGTATTTAATAAAAATTTAATAATTAGAAAATTTAAAATATTATCATATTGTGTTTTATATTCTATTGAATTATCAATGA
>JAEEGK010013378.1_pt1 | contig 18492 bp, 10 predicted proteins | sample 8958771 | NCBI WGS metagenome assembly JAEEGK01 (sample SAMN16246547, study PRJNA631951) | gut metagenome | biome: gut microbiome; feature: rumen; material: SC-attached | host: Bos | place: Iran: Karaj | collected 2018-10
AAGAAAGGGAATAATACTAATTTAAAGAATAATTATATTAAAAATAATATTAATAAAGAAAATTTAAATATTCCTGTTAATATTATTAATTCTGGGAATATTTTACAAAAGGAAAATATGAATTTTGATAATAATTATATGAAAAATATGAATTTCGCAAGTTCTTTACAACCTTCTGCTCAAAAAAATATTAAGGTAAATATTAATAATATATATAATAATAATTTAAATAATAATAATGATGAAGATATTAATATTATGCGTTTTAATTATACTCAAATGTATAGTTTGAATAATAATAATATAAACAATAATAATATAAACAATAATAATTCAATAAATAATAATAAAAACAATAAAAATAATCAAAATGATAATATAATAAGAAATAATAATATGAATTATTCAGTTCCTCAAAGAGTTTCTTCTACAACAAACGAGAATAATAATATGATGAATTTAAAAGGAAATTTTAATATTGGAAGTATAAATTCTTTAAATCCAACAAATATAAAAAATTATTCTAATATGAAAGAAAATAATTTTCAAAATAATCTTCCTAATGATAAAATAATATATGCTGAGAAATATGAGCAAATAGTAAATAATAATATTCAAAATATAATAATAAATCAAGATTCAAATAAAAAAGAAATTAAAAGTATAAAAAAAATAAATAGTGAAAATATTATAAATAATAATATAAATAATAATAAAGATTATGAAATAGGACCAATTCCAAATATTAATTTTAATAAAAATTCATTAAACTTTCAAAATGAAAATTTCAATTATTATAATATGAATAATAAAATGACAAAAAATCAAAATATAAAGCCTCAAAATAATAAAAAATTAAAATCAGAAAATCAAAAAGATTTAAATTATAATAATAATAATTTAAATATGAATAGATTTGAATATCAAAATGAAAAAATATTAATGAATACAGTAAACAATAATAAATTTAAAGTAAGTGATTATCAAAATAACAATTTAAATAAAAATAATAATTTTATGAATTATACTCCAATTAATAGGAAACAAGAATATATCAATGAACTTCCAATAAAAAATAATTTTTTAGAATATAATAATAATAATAATAATAATAATAATAATAATAAAAATATGAATAATCCAATAAATAACTTTAATCCTAATTTAATGAAAAAAAAAACTAATTCAAACAAAATAAATTACACTGAAAATTTAAACAATAGAAAAGGAAATATATTTAATAGACCTCGTTCCCAAAATGGACCAATTAAAATAAAGAATGATTACTCATTAAAAAAACCTTCAACTCCAGATCAAATAAATCATTTAAAAAACAATATAAATAATAAAAATAATAATATTAATGAAAGAACAAATTTATCAAGAACTCCAACAAGAAGTGATAATAATAATAAATTTATTAATAGACCTTCAACAGCTCCTCAAAAAGAAAAAAAAAATAATTTGAATAATAATATTAAATATGGTAATATTAAAAGAAATGTTAATAATAATTTTAATGGTCCTAATAAGAGATTACCTTCTCCTCAAATTAATTCTAATAATATTTTAGGAAAAAATAAAAAAAATAATCCTAGATATAGAGCTCCTTCTCCTGTTATTAGATCTGGGAATAATTTGAATAATATGGGAATTGGGAAATGGAATTTTTAAAAATAAAATGGTTTAAAATGAATTTCTTTTTTTTTCTACTTGTATTTTTTATATTTTCTTTTTTAGTTTTAGGATGATTTAAATTTTTTTTTCTATTTTTATATATATATAATTTTTATTTAAATTTCATTTTTTTTTTCATTTTTTTAATTAATAAATAAAATATTATAAACCAATTTCAAAATTAATAATAATGAAAGAAAAATATTGTATTTACATAAAAAGATATATTAAGTAAATTATATTTTCATTATAATATAAAAAAAATAATATTATACAAAAAATCATTTCTTACCCTTTTTATAAATTTTCATTCTATAAAATATTATATAAATATATATCTTACATTTTAGGAACTTCTTCAGTAGTTTTTATTTCATTTATTTCTTTTCCTTTTTTATGTAATTTAAATATTGATTTTTCAGTTAAACACTTATTTATTTCTGGTAATTTTTTTATTTTATTACTAACAGAACTATTATGATTATTATGATGATAATTATTATTTACATCATTAATATTTTGATCATAAATATTAATATTATTATTATTATTATTACCATTATTATTATTATTATTATTATTATTAATATTATTATTATTATTATTATTATTAATATTATTATTATTATTATCTTCTTCATTTATTGTTTTAGCTAAAATTTCATTTTCCAAAGAAGCAAATTTCCCTTCTTCACCATCAGAAAAAAAAGTTTTATCCTCAGAGAAATTATTAACTTGATGATTATTATTATTATTATTATTTTCATTTTTTTTTTGTTCTCCTATTTTTAATCTTGATAAAATTCTACTAAAACCATTTCCTATTCTATATCCAGTCATATTTTCTTTTAAATTTAAAGGATTATTATTTTTAGAATAAAACATAGAATTTTCACCTGAAAGATCACCAATATAACTTTCACATGAAGCACAATAAAAACCTAAAGGTTTATTTGCTAATAACCAATTATTTGAAGTTAAATTATTTTTGTCTTTTTCTTTAGGTATTGATTCTATTATTAACTTAATTTGATTTTGAATATTTCTTATTATTTTATTTATTTCAAATTTTTCAAAATATTTATTTTCTAATTTATTATTTATTTCTTCTATTATATTTGTTAAATATTCTTTTGAATTTTTATGTTCATTAACATCAACTTTTGTTTTAAAAGTTTCATAAACATCATTAAATATTTTTTGAATATCATCATGTTCTTTTTTTATTTTTTCCATATCTTTTTTATAAATAGAAATAAAAGAATTAAAAGTTTTATTATCTAAATAATTTTCACTTAAATCTTTATTAATTTTCTTTAATTTTTTTTCAGAAGTAGAATTAAAATAATTTTCTTTTCCTTCAATAATTTGAGAATTTAATTTTTCTAAAGTATTAGTGAAAATTCTTATTGAATTAGTATTTTGATTAACATTAGTTTTAACAATTTCAAATTCATCAGAAAGATTATTACATTTCCCTATTAATTGAGATAATCTATCTTTTTCTTTTTGAAATACATCTATATCAATAAACATTTTTAATTCTTTTATTATATTTTCTATTTTCTCATTTATTTTCTGAATTTCTATTTCTGTTATATTCTCTATTTTTTTGTGTAGAGATTGTATTTTTTGATGTATTTTATTATATGAATCTATTTTTTCATTTTCTGTTTTTATATTTTCATTTTCATTTTCTGTGTCTTTTATATTTGTATTTGTTAAATTATTGTTTATTTCATTTTTTAATTGTTTTATTTCTTCTTCTAAATTTTTAATTTTTGTATTCACTTTTTCTTTTATATTTAATTCTATTTCTTGTTTTATTTTATTTATTTCTTCTTTTTGATTTAAACTTTCCTTTTCAAATAATTCTATATTTTCATTTATTTTTTCGATATTATTCTTAGTGTTAAATATATTATTTTTAATTGAAAAAATTTCACTTTCATTTGATTTTATTTTATTATCAACAAAACTAAATTTTTGAAATACTTTTTTTTCTAAACTTTCAATTAAAGTTTTATTAATATCAATATTACCATCATCACTTTTAATATTTTTTAAAGCATCATAAATATTTAAACCAGAAATTTTAACATTCATATTTTCAATATTTTCAAAAATATCATGAATATTAGATTTTAAATCATTATTTTCTGATTTAAAATTATCTTGATTTTTTTTAATTTCTTTTAAAGATTTATCAAATAAATTTTGATTATCTTCTATTTTTTTTAATCTAACATTTATTTCATCAAATAATTTATTATAATTATCAACGTTAAAATCATTTTTACTTTCAGAATAATCATTTTTATTTTGAGATTCAATAATATTATTTTTAACAGTTATTTTATTATTAGAAGATTCAATTGAATTTATATTATTTTGATTTTGATTATTTAAAGTAGAACTTGATAAAGTTTTTATTTTTTCTTTTTCTTTTATTTTTTCTATTTTAAAATTATTTAATTTTTCAATTAAATTATTATCTGATTTATGAGAATTATATTGTTTATTAAATAAATTATGAATAATAGAATCTTGATTTTTTATTTTTTTTTCTGTTTCATTTTGCTTTGTTAAAATATTCCCTAATAAAACTTTTAATTTATCAAAATTATATTGAAGACTAAAAAGTTCATTTAAATCAAATTCTTTATCCATTTTAATTAAAAAATAAAAAAATCAAAATAAGAAAAAAATATATATATTATATTAAAAAACAATAAATAACAAAAATTAATTTTTGGAATTATACAAGATGATATATTTAGTTTATGGAAAAAAAATGCTTTTTTCATATTTATAATTTATTTATCATTAAATTTTTTTTTATTTTTTTTATTTTTAAAAAACCTTTTCATACTATCATATACAAAAATACAAGATTATAATTCATTAAATGATTTTAATTTGAAATAAGCAATTTTAAAATATATTTTTAAAATCAAATATCCAAACAAATATTAAAAGATTGAAAAACTCTGTAATTAATTATTCCCTATTAAAAAATGATATACAATACTAATTAAATAATAAAATTAATTATTCAGGATAAGAAATTTGATCAAAAGACTTTAATAAAGTATTCATCATTTGATTAATATTTTTATTTGTTTTTATAGAAATTTCAAAGAAAATAAATTTATTTTCTTTACAATAATTTTCAACATCTTCGATTTTTACTTTTCTTTCATTTTCAATATCAATTTTATTTCCAATTAAAATAATATTAGAAACTCCATCTTTATATATATATAAATAAGGTAAAATTTCTTTTTGAATAATTTCTTTAACATTATCAAAACTTTTTTGAATGGTAATATCATAAAAAACTAAAAAAAAATCTGCATTATTATAAAAATCAGTATAATCATCTTTATAATCATTTCCAGAAGTAACAATAAAATTTAATTGGTATTTATGTGTATTATAAGAAACAATTTTTTTTTTTATTTCAGAACCTAAAGTAGGAATATATATTTTTTCAAAAATATTTTCTACAAATTTAATAACAAAACATGATTTTCCAGTATTAGTATCACCTAAAAATACTATATTAATTTCATTTTTATTTTTTTTCTTTTTAACTATTTCTTTTTTTAAATTCTGAGAATTTTTCTTTGACATTGTATTATTTGATAAATGAGAATTATTATTTGTTTGCTTTTCTGCATTGACTGGTGAATTATCGTTATTTATATTTTTATCTATTTGCTTTTCTTTTTTTCCTTCAATAATTTCTACTTTATTTTCATTGTTTATTATATTATTACTTGGATTTTTATTTTCCTTTAAATTTTCTTTTTTTGGATTTTCTTTTATTAAGTTTTTATTACTTTCTAATTTGTTATTTTCTTCTTTATTATTATTTATATTTTGATTCTTATTCATTAATTTTGATTGATCGATATTTGACATATCTATCATTGATTTAGGATCCATACTATGAGAAACACAACAAACTCCCATTTATAAATTTTTTATTATGAAAAAATAATTTTTTAATAATAAAAAAATTTAAAAAAAAACATATATATTTATATAAAAAAATTTAAGGGAATTTTTGATTTTTTATTTTCAATATAATCAGTATATAATTCACTTTCATTAACTAAATAAGGATTAATAAATAACTTTTCAACATTATCAATATAATTAGGTTCATATTTCATTTCATATCTATCTTTAATTGGTTTTTTTTCTAATTTAGGTAATTGCATTTTTCTTGCGCCTTTAGCATAATTTTCTAATTCTTGTTTATAATCATTATAATTATGAGGAACATTAATTATGTCATTAGTACTCATTGAAATAAAATTATTTTTTATTCTTCTATATTTTTCAATTCTATCATAATTATTTTTCCTTATTTTATTACTGAAATTTATTTGCTTTATGTGAAGATTCTCTTCTGGATTATCTGATTTTGGTTTTTTAATTTGAGGTATTCCTATTAAACTTTCTCTTTTTTTTATTATCATTGGTTGATTTTGATTATGAACTCCTTTGTTTATTTTTGAAAAAAAATTATTTCTTATTATTTTCTGGATTCTATGACATGATTCATCATCTAAATAATCATTATGGGTTAACACTGCACTTTGAAATATATTTGGACCATTATAATTTTCTTGTAACATTTTTAATATATATTAAAAAGTTATTTTAATATTATATATTATTTAATATAATCATAATTTGATAATAAATATTAAAATTATAAAAAAAAATATATATATATATTCCTTTTAATTTATTTTAGCAATAGTAGAATAATCTTATTCATCATCAATCGTATTATATATTCTTTTTTTATTAAATTTTTTAATTAATTGATTTGTATAAACTGCTAAAGAAATAGAGATAATTATTAAAATATAACAATAATCATGAATTTCTTTTAAATTTATATTCACCTTCTAATTCTTTGTTTTTTCTTTTGGCTTAGTTTTCATAAAATATATTCTCTATCTTAATCAAAATCTAAAATTTTAAAATTTTTCAAGAAAATATTACCTAATTTCCATCTAAAAATACCTCTAGTGCTAAAATAGATTGAAAATAATATTTATCTCTTTCTTTTTTAAACATTCTGAAGGAGTGAAAATAATAGATTTACCTAAACTTTTTAAAACAAAAGTAATATTACCAAATTAAGTGATCTTAACATTTAAATCACAATAATAATAGTTAAAATTAATATAAGTAGTTTTATTATAACTAAAACTAAATTAAATTCAATTTTCAATTCCAATTTTAATTTCCTCATCATAAATGAAACCAAGATAAATCAATATTATTATATTTCATTTCTTTGAAACTGATATCAATTAAAATATCTCCTTTTCTGATTTAGTTTAGATACTTAGAAATCATGGATAAAATATTTATGGGATAATCACCAATTATTCTTTCTAATGCATTATATTCATTTTTAAGTATTTTATTTTCATTCTCTAAATTTTTTATTTTTACAGCTGGGTTCAAATTATTTGTTTTTTTGTAAAGTTAATGATGGACAAGTTAAAAATTAAAAAATACATTTCATTATATAAAAATTTTTTTATAAATAATTATATTTCTTCACAGTAATATTTACATTTTTTATAAATATTATGTTTTAAATAATAACTTATAAAATTAATTGTAAAAATGATTAACTTTGAATAGATAATTGATAGAAATAAGTTATTAATTTTTTAATTTCAATGAATTACCAATATAATACTTATCGTAATCAATCAAATAGAGAAAGTCCAGATAGTCCTTTAAATATGTTTGTAGGACCTTACAATCCATATAATCAAAGAAGAATAGTTTCCGGAGTAAATAATGATTATAATAATAAATATAATCAAAATTCAAATTATCAAAATCAAAATAGAAATTCATATAATGGAAATCCTTATGTTAGAAATTTTTATACTCCTCAACAAAGAAGTGTAAGTTCAGATTATTCAAGACAAAATCAAAATTATTATAATAAACAAAATAATAATTTTTTAGGGCAAACATTGCAAAAAAATAGTATGGAAAATTTAACATTATATGGTGATAAAAATAATGGAAATGCATTTATTAACTCATCATATAATATAATAAATAATAATCAAAATTCATATCAAAAGAATTCAAATTATTATTTAAATGCTCAAAATCCAGCAAGAAATAATTATCAAAATTATAATGCATCAATTCAAAGACCAATATCATATAATCCTTTAAATTTCACTGGTAAAAATATTATAGAAAATCCCTATTCATATAATAAAAATCCTCAAAATCAATATTATCAAAACATTCAATATAATAATAATATGAATAATAATAATAACATATATTATAATAGAAATAATTATAACAACCCAACATTAAATTATAATAGAAATGAAAGAGAAAAAGTGAGTATGGATGCATTAACAGAATATGATGAAATAAATTGTTCAGCAGTTAAAGAATATTCATATAAAGAAGATCCAAATAGAACTTTTCGTGATTATATGGAAGATAAAGGTAAATCAATTGATTGTTTTAATAATAATCCAGATTCAGCTTTATTTTGTTTATTTGATGGACACGGTGGAAAGGAGGTATCATCTTTTCTTCAAGCACACTTTCCATCATATTTCAAAACTTTATATAATAATATAAATGAAGATACAGTAAAAAATCTTTTTTATCAAATTGATGAAAAATTAAAAGAAAATAATTATTATCATGTAGGATCAACAGGAAATATAATATATATAACAAAAGAAAATAATAGAAAAATATTATATTGTGCAAATGTAGGAGATACTCGTTCAATATTAATATCAAATAATAAAGTAAGAAGATTAAGTTATGATGATAGAGCAGATGATCCAAATGAATATAGTAGAATAATTAATAATGGAGGTATTGTTTTTAGAGGAAGAGTTTATGGTGTTTTAATGTTAAGTAGAGCTTTTGCTGATTGGGAATTTAAAAATTATGGTGTTATATGTGAACCTCATTTTTGTAAAGTTGAATTAAATGATTTTGATAAATATGTTATTATTGCTAGTGATGGTGTTTGGGATGTTTTTAGTGATGAAGAAATGCTTGGATTAAGTTTTAAAGTTAATAGTGCTAAAGAATTTTGTAATCAAATTATTTATGATAGTTTAAAAAAAGGAAGTACTGATAATTTAAGTTGTTTTGTTATTAAGATTTAAAGTTATTTTATTTTTCTTTAAGCATTTTTTTTTTTTTTATTTTTCTTATGTTTTTTTTTATTTATCTATAAAATTATTTTTACCAACATCATTAACATATTCCTTTTTTAATGATTATTAATAAAATATTTAAAAAGGGAACTATAATTTGTATTAAATTCTTTTATTAAATTATTTTTTCTTTGTAAATCTTCATCAGAATATATTAATTTCTCAGATATTTTTCTGTTTGGATTGTCTATTTTTTTAATTATAATTAAATAAGTTAATAATAATTCTTGAACCATAGCAGTTTTTTTTCTTATTTTTTCAGAAGATGTAAAATCAGAAAGTATAGAATTAAAAATTTGTAGTTCTAAATATAACTGAGAAATATATTTAAATCCATCTAATTCTTTTTGATATTCTTCTTGACAAAGAATAATTTTATTGTTTTCTTTTGCATATTGAAGGAAATTATCATAAAATAATCCAATAATATGTTCAATAGTTTTATTATTATTTTCATCTTCATCAGATTTATTTTCTTTATTTATTAAATCAAAATCTCTAATACAAACAACAATATCTGCAATCATATCATTAATAACACTTCTTGTATCACTAAAACATTTTGAATTATTTGATTTTAAAATTAAATCTTCATTAAATTCTTGATATGAATTTTGTTTATTTGAATCATTCATATTAATAAATTTTGTATTTAAATTTTCAGAAGTATTATTTATATAAATTTCAGTGAATAAATGTTTTACTTCTTTTGAAAATTCTTTAAAATCTAAATAATATATTGAATAATCTTTTTCTTTATTTTTAAATAAATTTCTTAAAATTAAAGGAATAATATAATCTAAATAATTTAAATTTCGAATAAACTCTATTATTAATCCATTTAAGTTTACATTAATTTCTTGAAGATTATATCTTGTTTCTGTATCATAAAAAACATAAAAATGAATTGCAAAACTTTTTAAAATAAAAAAGAAACTTAAATAAATTAATTCATGAGGTAATTTAATATTCTTTATTTTATTAACAATAACCATATAAAAGTTAATAATACTAATATAATTTTTTGTTAAAGTTTGAATAAAATTTTTTGTGTATTCAAAATAAGAATGATTAAAAATAGAAATTAAAGATTCTGCATAATTAATTGTATTTTCATTACAAAAATAATTAACACATTCTTTTATTTTTTCATTTAAAAAAGCAAAATAAATTTTTGCAATAAAAACATTTTTATTAACTAAAAAATCCATTCTATCAGAATCTAAATGAAATTCAAATTTTTCAAAAATATCAATAATAACATTAGATAAATTTTGTAAAGTATTTTTATTAAAATCATTATTAAATAAAATATTTCTATTATAATCATTATTATTTTTATAAGAATTAACAAATAAAGAAATAAATTTATTTTCAGGGAAATTATAAACATCAACTAAATTAATTTTAACTAAATCTCTCATTGAAAAATCATCATTAAATAAAAACCTTTCTAAACTATCAAAGAGATAAGTATATATTTCATTAACAATATTATTAAATCTACAAGCTCTTTGAGAATAATTAATTTTTAAATCTAAATTTTCATCTAATACTTTCATAGTAAATAAAAATTCATTTATATCTTTTAATAATGCTTTTACTATATTTTCAACATTAATTAATTCTTTATTTTTTTCTTCTAATGATAATTCTTTACTTAAAATGTAATTATCACTTTCTTTTATAAAAGAAGAAAAAATATCATCTGATATATTTTGAACTTGATATTCATCACAGAAAAAATTTTTAAAATTTTTAATTTCTGTGTTTTCAGGCTTTATTAAATAATTATTTATTTTTTCTGTCATTTTTGTTTTTTGTTCAAAAATTAACTGTTCCAATATTTCACTTTCAACATCAAATTCAATTAAATATTTAAAATATTTTAAAACTGTTTCATTGATTGGAGAATCTTTTATTAATCCAGTTAAAACACTTTTAAATTTTTCAATTATCATTGTAAAATATTTATAAAATTCACCATAAATAATTTTATCTTGGTTAATATTTTTAACTTCAATTTTTATTTTTTTTAAATAATCAGCTAAATCATCTAAATTAGAAAATTTTAAATAATGTTGAATTTTATCTTTCATAATAAAATATTTTGATAATTTTTGTAAAATATCTTTACACATTTTACTTTGAATAATTAAATTAAAAGAATTTTTTAAATCATTTAATTTATCAGTAACAACAAATTGAAAATTTAAAGCATCTTTATTGAAAACAGTAATTGATTTATTAGTAACATTTTTAAATTGAAATAAAATATTATCTAATAATTTTTTACAGTCTAAATATTTATAAATATTTTTATCAATTAACTTTTCATCTTTTTCATTAACTTCTTTTAAATTATTATCAATAGAAACAAGAGAAGAAGAAAACTCATTAAATGACATATGTTTATATAATTTTTCTAAAAAAAAAACAGGATCAAAAGTTTCCATTTGAATATGTAATTTAGCTATTTCATTATCAGAATAATCTTTAATATTTAAATGTGCATTATTATTTAAAGGATCTATAAAATTATCAATTAATTCCATTTCATCTTCTTTTTCATCATCAAATTTATTATCTCCAAAAGATAAAAATTCTGTTGTTAATATTTTTTTATTTAATTTTTCTACTTCTTCCCATGTTTTAGGTTCTGATGTTATTATATTTATTGTATCTTCTACTATATTATCCATAGAATCTAAATCGAATTTATTTTTATTTTTCTTTTTCTTTTTTTCTTCTTCTTCTTCTTTTTCTTTTCCTTCTTTAAAATTATCCAATGCTTCTTTTATATTTTCTATAAAACCACTTCTAATAAATTCTTTTAATTCCAAATTTGGTCTTTTTTCTAATATTGCTTTTATTATTTTAATAACTTTTGTACTTAAATTTTTTTCTTCTTTTTTTGATGATGTACTTAAACGAGAATAATGTTCTCCTAAATTCATTCTTGCTAAATAATCATCATCAATTGCAAATTGTTCTATTATTGTTTCGGAATATTTACTGAAATAAAACCATTCATAAATTATATTCAAAAATTCTTTTGTACTTCCTTTAAAATCTCCCATTCTTGTCTTTTTTGATATTAATTCACATAATCCTATTATATCCTTTTTTCTATCTCCTCTTATTATTAAATCAAAACTTTCTTCATTTAAATCATTTTCCTTTACATAATTTAATATTTGGGAATATGTCTCTTTTTTTATTTTTTTCTTTGCTTCAGGTTGTAAATTCTTCATATATGTAAATATTTGATTATATTTTTCTTTTTCTTCTTTTTCTTTGTTTTTATTTTCTCTTTCATTAGAATTTCTTTCTTCATTTTCTTCTATTATATTATTATTATTATTATTGTTATTTTTTTTATTATTGATGTCATCATCATCATTAAGCCAATCACTTAAGTTTACTTCTGTTCTTTTATACATTTTTGAAATTGAATTTAATAAAATTATTCACTAAAATAAATACCTTTTTAAAATGTCATTTAGAAAAGTAGATAGTGATATAAAAGAGAATAATTTTGAAAATGAAGAAAAAGACAATAATCTAATAATGTATGATGAATTTGAAACAAATTTTGGAGAAAATCAAGAAGAAGATTTTTTCGAAAGAGGAAATTTATCTCAACCAAAACCTCAAAAATCTTTATCATTAGATAGATTAGAAAATTATCATAATCTTCAATTTTCTCTTATTTATTTAGTTTCTTTTTTTATAACATGTATAAGTTGTGTTTATTATTATAGTTATAATGATTTTAATAATAAAAAAGTTTTAGATGTTAAAGAATATTTAAATACTGATTTTCCTTTTTATAAAATTATGTCAAAATATACTAAAGGAAGATCAATTTATATTAATTTACAATCTAATACTACTAATTATAATGAAGAACTTCTTTCAACAAGAATTCAAATTATTTTTATTTTTTCTTCTGATATTGTTCATTTAAAAATTTTTTCTAATTTTTCAGAGATTAATATTAATGAAGAATTTTATGATATGAGTGATCCTGAATTAACTTCTACTAATATTGATAATTATAAAGAATCAAATATCGGAATTAAATTTTATGATTATCCTTTTGGATTTAAATTATATAGAAAAGATGATGGAAATATACTATTTGATTCTAGATGTGATAAAAATCAAAATTTACTTTTTTTTTCTCCTAATTACAAACAAATATGTACAATAATAAATCAAGATAATTATCATTTTGGTTTTGAAGAAAATGGAAATAAAAAAAATTCATATATAGAATTAAACAATCAGAAATTTATGTTTTTTTCAAATAAAACAAATTCATTTCCCTTTTTTTTATCTTATAATCCAAAAAATCAAACTTCTTATGGAATTTATTTAATGAATACAGGACCTTTATTAATTAATGTTAATAAAAATCAAATGTCTTATGAAATGATAAATGGTTATATTAATTTTTATGTTTTTTCAGGACCAAATACTAAAGAAGTTATTTTACAAATGCAAAAAACAATTGGAATTCCTATTTTACCTAAATATAATGTAATTGATTGGAATTATTTTTCTAATAAAAATGAAAGAGTTGAAGAAAATAATATTATTAATTTCACTAAACTTAATAATGTTGATAATATTATTAATTTTCAATATGATATGTCTAATCTTTCTTTATATTCTAATAATGAAAGTAATTTATCTATTTTTTTAAATCCTACTTATATTGCTAAAGAATTAGAAGATTTATCTTTTATTAATTATCTTTTTATTCATAAATCTAATTTATTAATTAAAAATAAGTTGTTGTTAAAATATTTAAATATTTTAGGAATTTCAGAATCAAAATATTATTATCATTATTTAAAAGAAAAAAGACCATTAATAATATCAACAAAATCAACAGTATGTAGTGGAACATATAGTATAAAATATTTGAATAACATATCATATTCTTATGAAGGAATGTTAGAAGTGATAAAACAAAATAAAAAAGAAAATTTATTTGGTAATCCATATATATTATCAGAATTTAATAAAAAATCCTATGAAATAAATAAAGATAATGAAGAATTAAAAATTCGATGGAGTCAATTATTAAGTATATTACCATTAGTATCTCCTGGAGATTTAGAAATACCATTATATTATAAAAATTTTAGATATATATTTGGAATTTATTTATATACTTATTATATTGTTATTGCTTCTGAAGGAGGCACTTTTATTCGTCCTTTATATTTTGATTTAAAAACTCTAAATTATACTCAACAATTATTATTTAATGAAAATCAAATTATGTTTGGAAGTAATATTATGTTAATTCCTATAACTGAAAAAAATAAATTAAATATTTCTTGTTATTTCCCTAGAGAAAGATTTTATGATTTTTACAGTGGAGAATTAATTAATAGAGATGGAGAAGGCTTTTATAATATTATTTATAAAGATTATTATAAAATGCCTATTTTTTTAAGAGGAGGAAAAATTACTCCTTTTCAATTAATGGATATTTCAAATGAAGAATTATCTCAAAAAGAATTTTCTACTAAATTATTAATAAATCAATCTATACAAATTATTATTAGTTTAGATAGTAATTTTCAAGCAAGTGGAAGAATTTATTTAGATAATTTTTATAATACTGATGCTAGAAATAAAAAAATTTTTTATAAAATGTTAATTTCTGTTTCTCAAAGAACAACTGATGTTTCTATTTTTTTTAAAGTATATTCTTTTAAATATAAAATTCCTCAGAATTTATTTAATAATTCTATTAATAAAATTACTATTTATGGTTTCTCAAAAATAGGAGTTAAAAAATTAACAATAATGAATAAAAACGGAAGAATTGTTTTAGATAAAAATAGTTATTCATTTTCTCAAACAAATGATATTTTAATTATAAAAGATATTTCAATTCCTTTAGATATGGATACTAAAATATTAATATTGTAAATATTATTTTATTTAATAATATGAATAATATTTTCTTTGTTATTTTCAATTAATTGATTTATATAATTAAACAATAATACTCCATCAAAAGAAATTAAAACTTTACAATTAACCCAAGAATTTAAAGGTTGAATTTCTTTATTATTTTCAATTCTTTTTTTCCAAGAAATTAAAGCATATTTTTCATTAGTTTTATTATCCATTGAAATACATAAAATTTTCTCAGCTTTATCAAAAGGATAATCACCATATTCATTTTGATTAATATTTCGAGTGATATATTCTTCAAAAACAGTTAAAAAATTTTTAGTATCAAAATTCATAGGAAGTGATTTAGCATAATTTGTTTTTTCAAAATCAAATATAGAATCAAATGCTTTATCTTCAATTAATATTTCTAAAGTTTGCCATGAATTTTCACTTTCTTCATATCCAAACCATTTAATTTCATATTGAGTTAAACCATTTTCATCTATTTTCTTGTTTACTATTTTTTCTATTGAATATAATATAATATTATTATTTGATTCCATTTTTTTTTTTGAATTAATTATTAGAATACATTATATAATTTAATTATTTATTTTTTAATTTAGTTTTATTATTAAAAAATATTATAATAATTATTATTCATTTGCTTTTGAATATTGCATTGGTCTTATATTATTTCTTAATAACTGTTGTTGTAATCCTTCACCGTATAATCTATTAATAATGTTTTGAGTTATTATTTCTCTTTCTTTTGAAGAATAAATTTTTTTTTTAGGTTGATAATAATAATTATAATTTTGCAGCTCAATGCTTTTTTGACTTTTAAAATTATTATTTCTTTCACTTTTAACATTTGATAATATTTCTGATTTTTTTTCATTAAATTCTCTTGTATAAAAAGAATTTTCAGTATTAATATATGGTTTAAATGTTATTCCTTCTTCTTTTTCCATTTCTTCTTTTATTTTCATTATTTTACTTTTTTTATTTTTATAACTAGAATATAATTGTTCTAATCTTTTAATATCTAAATTTTTTTTTGGTTTTGGTTTTTCTTCTTCTTCTTCTTTTTTTTTTGTTATTTCTTCTTTATTTCTTGATCTTCCTCTATTTTTATTTAACTGAGGTTGAAAAGTATATTTTTCTTGTTCATCCTTTTTCATCATATCTTCTAATTTTTCTATATTCTTATTTCTTCTTTCTATATAATATTTTAACCTTTCATCAAAATTTTTAGTTGATATTGAATTTGAATTTGATTTAAAAGATTTATTTACTTTAGGAGAGAATGAAATTTCTTTGTTTAAAAAATCTTCTTTTTCTTTTTTCTTCATTTCTCTTTTTTGATTATATTGTTTGAAATTTGAATATAATCTTTTATATACTGAAGTATCACTATCATTGTCTATTGTTTTTTTATTTTTAAAATTTCTTGTTGAAGAACTTAAATTTATTTTAGGATGAAAAGTACATTCTTTTAATTCTTCTTTTACTTGTTTTTGTAATGAACTTTCTGTTCTTAGTGATTTTATTTCTGGAAAATTTTTTTCATTTTTTTTTATTTTTCTCTTCCATTTTGAAAATCTTTTAAAAAGAATTATATTTTTAATAGGAGATTCTTTTAAATCAAATGATGACATTTTTAATATTATATTTCTTAATATTTTTGTTCTTTTTTCTATTGTTCTATTTTCATCTAAAAATTTATTTATAATTTGATTTATTATTATATCTAAAAAATTAGAGTTTTGAAATAGGAAATTTAAATATTCTTTTAATGCTATATAATATACATTATCATTTTTAATATTTTCTTTATTTGATATTTTTTGAATACATTGTTCAATTGTTTCAGGTACAACTAATCCCTAAAAATAATTAAATATTATTTATTACTATTTTAAAAAGAAAATTAACAAATTTTTTATCCATTTCATCCATTTAAAAAAAGCAGAATAAAAAATAATAATTAAAACCAACAAAAATAAAACATTAAAAGTTTAAAAAAAAAAAATATATATATAAAAATGGATAAAGATAAAGGATCAATAATTCATGAGCCTTTAGTTCCAAGAACCTTTAGACTTCTTGCAGAATTAGAAAAAGAAGGAGATGGAATAGTTTCATATGGTTTAGAAAATCCTGAAGATAATACATTTACAAATTGGAATGGAAGTATTCTTGCTAATAATGGAATATTATATGAATTAAAAATTGTTTGTGATAACAATTATCCTAAAGTTCCTCCTAAAGTTAAATTCGTCACTAAAATTAATTTACCTTGTGTTAATCAAAGTAATGGAGAAATTTTACCTAATTCTTTAAATGTTTTAAAGAATTGGAATAGAGATTATACTATTGAATCTTATTTACAAGCTATTAAAAGTGAAATGGATTCTAATTTAACTAAGTTAAAACAACCTCCTGAAGGAAGTAAGTTTTAAATATTTTAAAATAATTTGTTAAAGATTTAAAAAAATGTTTTTTAACTTTTTTAAATGTTTGTAAAAAAATAATTTATTTTTTAAATTATATCTGAAAGAAGTTTTGGAGAATTTTCATTTTCTTTGTTTTCTTCATTTTCTTCTTGTTTGATTTCTGGATTTTCTGTTTTTATTTCTTCATTATTATTGTCGTTACCTTTTGTTTCAATTTTATCATTTAAATCTTCAATTTTGTTATCAATTTTTTCAATAAAAGTTTCCAATTTTTTTTCATTGTTTTCTTCTTTTATATTCTCTATTTTATTATCTTCTATTTTATTTTCAATTTTATTATCTATTTCAATTTTTTTTTCTTCATTAATTTCAGCCTCTTTGTTTAAATTTTCTACAATATCATTTTTATTCTCAATTTTATCTTTTTGATTTATAATTATTTCATTATTAATATTCTCATCCTTTTTTATTTGAATTTCTTTTTCTTTTTCATTAGTATCATTTTTAATATTTGTATCATGTATATTTACTTTATTATCTGAAACTATTGGAGTTGTTTGGATATTTTTATTTTTATCTTCTTCGTTTTTAATATCATTTTTAGTTGTATTTTGATTTCCCATATCAAACATATTTATTTTAGGTTGAGGATTTTTTATTTCTTCTTTTTTTTCTTGTTGGAACATATTAGGCTTTGAGTTTGTTGTTCCAATATCAGCAAAAAGTCCAATAATTTTTTTTCCTTCCTTTTTTTCTTCTTTTTTAAAAATATCATCCGAGTCTGGATCATCAAATAATGAATTTGATTTTTTATTTTTTTGCTTTTTAACATCGCCTATTATTTCTTTTTTTATAGGTATATCTCCAAACATTTTCATTTTATGAGTTTCTTCTTGTTTTGGTTGATTATTAGGTTGATCTGAATCATCTGGAAGGAATGTTCCAAGATCATTCATATCTTCCTTTTTATCTTTCTTTTTGTCAAAAAATGAAAACATATTTGTTAATTTTTCCATTTTTTTTTACTAAAAATTTTTATAATTTAATTTGATTTTTATTTTTATTATTAATTTAAAATTATATAATATATTATAATAATAAATAATAAAAATGGGGATTGGGGATTGGGGATTGGGGATTGGGGATTGGGGATTGGGGATTGGGGATTGGGCCCA